>Ga0209711_10001249_pt1 | contig 25035 bp, 16 predicted proteins | sample ArcticOcean_MG_C_7_FD_187441 | JGI IMG/M metagenome (GOLD analysis project Ga0209711, IMG submission 187441) | Marine microbial communities from western Arctic Ocean - ArcticOcean_MG_CB11_88 (SPAdes) (version 2) | ecosystem: Environmental > Aquatic > Marine > Oceanic | place: Arctic Ocean...
GATATGTTCTAGTGCTATGTGCCTCTGCTGAGAACTTGCAGAGTCGTCGGCCCGCGCTATGTTTAGCTTTTACTTGGGGAGCCGTCTGCGCAGGACACATAAGAATTAGGCAGGCTCTTATTGGCGGCCTAATTTTAATCGATGAATTAAAAAATAAAGGGTATGATTTTGCAACGTCCAGATTAATAAGGAGCTATCTATGTCAAATTTATGGTTTAAAGTGGTGTTCGTTGTTTCACTGATAATGGCTCTACCAAGCTACTCTTTTAGCGCTGATATCAATATGCCCTTCGGGCAGAAGGCGTTTGAGATTTATAAGACATCTGTCGAGATGCGTACGGCAGATGGCCAGCATCAGGTACCAGTATTAGCGCGATATTTGGCTTCAGAGTTTAAAAAAGGGGGCTTTCCTGAAGAGGATATTCATGTTCTAGAAATAGGGGATACTGCGGCGCTTGTCGTCAGGTATCGGGGTGATGACTCCTTAGATAAAAAGCCGATTAGTATCTCAGCACACATGGATGTCGTTGATGCATTGAGAGAGGATTGGGAGCGAGATCCCTTTACCTTAGTTGAGGAGAATGGCTATTATTTTGGCCGAGGCACGGTTGATGACAAGCTCGGAATGACCGCAGTGACTGCGGGATTTTTGCGACTTAAAGCCGAGGGTTGGGTGCCGGGTCGCGACCTCATTATTGCCTTTTCTGGTGATGAAGAAACCAGCATGATCAGTACCAAGGCGTTGGTCAATGAGTATCGAGAACTCACTGATAGTGAGTTCGTATTAAATGCTGATGCCGGCGGTGCATTGATTCCTGAAACCGGCGGTCGCCCCGCCAGTTTTGGGATGCAGGCGGCGGAAAAAACCTACGTTACCTGGGATCTAACGGTGCGGAATCCGGGGGGGCATAGCAGCCGACCAAGAGAAGACAATGCGATTTATGACCTCGCACAGGCGTTAACCAAGATTCAGGATTACAAATTTCCAGTGAGCTATAACGACCTGACTCGGGCCTATTTTAAGGGTACGGGCGCCCGAACCCAAGGTGATTTAGGTAAGGCAATGCGCGACTTTTCTGTTAATCCAAAAGATGCTGCTGCGATTGCAATTCTGCGATCGAACAGCAGCTTTGTAGGCACGTTAGGGACCACCTGTGTCGCCACGATGCTGCGTGCAGGCCACGCCGAGAACGCCTTACCCCAATCTGCGACAGCGACTGTCAACTGCAGGGTGTTTCCTGGCGCAGGTGTTGAGGAAACACTGACGCGACTGAGGGTAACAGTGAATAACCCCGCTATTGAGTTTATTTTGCTGGATGAAGTGACTGAGTCCGACGCGTCACCTTTGCGTAAAGACGTCATGTTGGCCTTGCAAAAAGCCATTAATATCAAATATCCGGGATTGGAAATTATTCCGAGCATGTCATCCGGTGGTACTGATGGCATGCACTTTAGGGCAGCGGGAATTCCGAGTTACGGGGTAAATGGTCATTACGGGAAATCCAGTGATAGTTTTTCACATGGTTTGAATGAACGGGTATTGGTTGAAAACTTTTACGATAACATTGCGCATTGGTACGTGCTTTTACAGGCAGTTGCAGGTAAGGGCTAGCTAGAGGTCGCGGGCCTGCTTTATTCGGGCAGTTTTGTCGAGGTGGCATGAAACGCTATGATCTAGTGCCAGGATGACCTGATAGAGCGGCGTAAATTAGGGTCCGGAGCCATCTATATGGTCTGTGGTTGGCCATATCTTTACATAGCGCCCTGCTTTTTGACCTAGCTGCCAAGGGGCTTCGGTCTCTCTGCGGTGGATTACTTTAAACCCACTAAAAGATTATAAACTGTAGTATTCTTCGTCAAACATAAGCTCTAGGTCATGCTATTAGCTTCGATTAACGAATAGGGGACTGCGTAGAATGGCATTAATTTTATTGGAGTTAACATTGGCTGGGTTGCTATGACTGCTGAATCTGAGGCTGAGGGCACGCTTGAAGTTGCTATCAGAAATGCGGAGCGATTACTTGAGATAGACCCGAAATTGGCGCTTGAGCAGGGGCTAGAAATTCTGAATCAGGTTCCCAATTATCCACCTGCACAGTTATTGTTGGTCACAGCGCTGCGCCATTGTGGCAACTTCCCACTAGCCCTAGAGAGAATTTCAGCAGTCTTGCCCGCTCAGGTTAATTGGGCCGCTGCGCATTATGAACATGCCCTATTACTCGCCTGTTTGGGTAGAGGGGATGAGGCAATAGCTGCTCTTAGGGCAACGATCGCTCTAAAGCCTCAGCACCCGGAGGCCTGGCGACTGCTTGCAGACCACTTGATGGCGGTAGGTGATTCCGATGGCGGTGATGAGGCCTATGCTCACCATATTCGAAGTTCAGTTGGCGACCCGCAGTTGCAGCAGGCTGCTAGCGCGATGATCGCCAATGATATCCCAAAAGCGGAATCTCTTCTTAAGGCGCAATTAAAGAAAGTGCCGACGGATGTGCCCGCCATCCGCATGTTAGCCGAAGTAGCGGTGCGCTGTGGTAACAATGATGATGCCGAAAAGCTTCTCGAGCGCTGTCTTGATTTAGCCCCAAGCTTTGCTGCAGCGCGTTTCAATTATGCGACCTTATTACATCGGCTTAACAAATCATCTCAAGCATTGGTTGAGATAGAGCAGCTGTTATTGGTTAGTCCAAGCAACCCTAGCTATCGAAATCTGACGGCTGTTATTCTTAGTCGAGTCGGTGATTATGAGCGCTCCAGTAGTATGTATGCTCGATTGCTTGATGAATATCCTGCCAATGCAAAGATATGGCTTAGCTACGGACATGTTTTGAAAACTGAAGGCCGTCAGGAAGAATGCATTGAGGCTTATCGCAACAGTATTGAACGTAACCCAAGCTTCGGTGAAGCCTATTGGAGCTTAGCAAATCTCAAGACATTTCGCTTCTCTAAGAAAGATATGACGGCGATGAACCTGCAAGTCCAAAAAGATATGCTGACTCAAGAAGATCGAATTCAGTTTGAATTTGCCCTTGGTAAGGCGGCTGAAGATACAGCTGATTATGAATTATCTTTTAAGCATTATAGTAAGGGCAATAACCTTCATCGGGAGGGTATTCGGTATGATGCTGATGGTAATACCGCAAGGACAGAGCGACTCAAGCGTAAATTCACATTAGAATTTTTGAAAGATCGAGCTGGATCAGGGCATGACACGGCCGCGCCAATCTTTATTGTGGGAATGCCGCGTTCAGGGTCTACACTTTTGGAGCAGATTCTGGCCAGTCACTCGCTGGTAGAGGGCACTACAGAGCTGCCTGACATCATTAGTATGGCGCTAGAAATGATCGCTGAGGGAGACGCTAATGACAACGCACAGTACAGTAATGTTTTAGCAACAAAAAACCATGACGAGTTACGAGAACTCGGTGCCCAGTATCTTGAACGAACCCGTGTTCATCGCAAAACTGATAGCCCATTTTTTATTGACAAAATGCCTAATAATTTTTTACACATTGGCATGATTCATCTAATTCTCCCCAATGCAAAGATTATTGATGCGCGAAGACATCCGCTCGGTTGTTGCCTCTCTAACTTTAAACAGTACTACGCTAGGGGGCAGAATTTCAGCTACAGCCTTTCCGATATTGGGCGTTTCTATCATGATTATGTTGGACTGATGGCGCACTTCGATGCGGTATTGCCGGGGCGTATTCACCGGGTGATTTATGAAGACACGGTTGAGAACACCGAGGCGCAGGTGCGTAAATTACTGGCATATTGTCAGTTAGACTTCGAGCCCGCCTGTCTGCGGTTCTTTGAAACTCAGAGAGGCGTACGTACGGCAAGCTCAGAGCAGGTACGCCAGCCGATTTATAGGCAAGGAATGGAGCAGTGGGCTAATTATGAGCCCTGGCTGAATCCGTTAAAAGACTCGTTGGGTGCTGTGCTAAATAGTTATCCTGAGATCCCATCTGGATAATGTAAATTAGCGAAGTCCCGCTTTAAACGTCCTAAAATAAAAAATAGGGGGTTTTTATCAATGAAATTGATTAATTGATCATTTTTATGCGATATTTTACTAGATTTTTACATAGCCTTGAGCTAGGTTAGCATGGATTTAAACTTTAAATTTTTGGGGGATGTAAAATGAAAAAAACAACAACGAAACAATTTCCGATTAAGTTTGTCAAAGCTCCGCTTGCGGCGGCAATATTGTTGCTGAGCCCCGGGCTGGTTGCTCAGCAGACTGCTGCAGGTATTGAGGAGGTTGTAGTAACCGCTCAAAAGCGTGCTCAGAACCTTCAAGATGTGCCTATTAGTATTCAGTCTCTTGGCAATGAGACGATTAGTGAACTGGGCATTCAAAACTTTCAAGACTATGCAAAAATGCTTCCCAGTGTGGCCATGACCCCTTCTTTGGGTGCAGGCTCAAGTTTTACACTGGTTTATATGCGGGGTATCGCTACAGCTGGAGATGGGCAGGCCACGACTTCACAGCCGAGTGTGGGCATGTATCTTGATGAGCAGCCGATAACCACGATTCAGGGTAACCTAGACATTCACATGTATGACATGGCCAGAGTAGAGGCGCTGTCTGGCCCTCAGGGTACGCTGTACGGAGCCAGTTCTCAGGCGGGTACCATCAGACTGATTACCAATAAACCCGACCTCGAAGCATTTTCTGCGGGTTACGGTGTAGAAGGCAATATGGTTGATGGCGATGATACAGGCTATGTGGCGGAGGGCTTTGTCAACATTCCCCTCGCAGACAATATGGCAATACGCCTAGTGGGCTGGAAACGCAGTGATGCTGGCTACATTGACAATGTTCTCGGCAGTCGCACCTTTCCGGGGGTAGCTAGTACAACGGACGATGATATCACCGTGACTAACGCGGCGACCGCAAAGGACAATTACAACACCATGGACACTGTAGGCGCTCGTGCCTCCCTGCGTATAGATCTTAATGACAAGTGGACGGTAACGCCTCAGGTGATGTATCAGAAGCAGGAAGGGAGAGGTTCCTGGGGTGAAGACCGCAGTGCGTTTGTTTCAGGCGACAAAGAGGTTACTCACTTTCAGAACGAATTTACCGATGATGAATGGACGCAGCTGGGCTTGACCATAGAGGGAAGCATTGGTAATTTTGACGTCAGCTATGCAGCGTCTTACCTTGATCGCGAAGTGGACGGCTCATTTGATTACAGCGATTACTCCTACTGGTATGACACTGCCTATACCACAGGTTATTACGCTGATCTGCACTTTGCCAATAGTGGAGCGCGTGCTGCACCTAATATGTTTGTTCCTGATTATTTCGATACTGGTGATGTTGGAACTCGAGTTATGGGTGGTGCTTATTTCACCAATGATGACGGTTACAAAAAGACTAGTCATGAGTTGAGAATTAGCTCCCCACAGGAAAACCGACTGCGTGGTCTGGTTGGACTTTTTTATCAGAATCAAAAGCACGACTTCCAACAACATTGGAAGGTAGACGGGCTGGCAGATATTATGGAAATGAATCAGGATAATCCTAACCCACGCTTTGATAGTACCGTATATCTGAACAGTTTGGATCGTGAAGATACAGATGAAGCTGTTTTCGCGAGTCTGAGCTACGATATTACCGATGACCTTGAATTGACGGTTGGTCACCGCAGGTTTGAGCCTGAAGTGACGGTAAAGGGGTTCTTCGGGTTCGGCTTGGGATTCACTCCAATGTGGTCGTCTAATGGCGAGAACAGGTGTAATTTGTTCCCTACAGGACAAGCTGATTACAAAGATAAACCTTGCCTCAATGTTGATAAAGGCATTGATGAAAAAGAACACGTGAGTCGCGTTAACCTCACTTGGCAGATTTCAGATGACCATATGGTCTATGGCACCTGGTCAGAGGGCTATCGTCCTGGTGGTATTAACCGTGCGCCTGGCGCAGGTAACTACACGTCTGATTTCTTGACTAACTGGGAACTGGGGTGGAAGACTCAGTGGATGGACAACACCCTGCAGTTTAACGGAGCAGTGTTTAAGGAAGAGTGGGATGATTTCCAAATTTCATTCACAGGTGCTAATGCGATCACTCAGGTTGCCAATGGCCCCTCTGCAGAAGTGCTGGGTTTAGAAGGCCAGCTAATGTGGGTTCCTACGGATAATTGGAGGATTTCAGGGTCATTTACCTTTATCGATTCTGAACTGTTGAGCGATTATGCAAACTTTGATTCTGCGGGCAACGTAACCAAGATTTTGGCCCCTGCAGGGACAGCCTTGCCAGTCACGGCCGATTTCAAAGGTAATATTGTTACTCGGTACAGCTTCCAGTTAGCTGGTTATGATTCCCATGTTCAGGCTTCTTTGTCCTATGAGGGTGATCGTGGATCCTCGATGAATCAGGCTGACAACGCCATTCGTGGCGATGTGCCAGCTAATACGTTCCTTGACCTGAGTGCTGGTATAGCTACGGAAACTTACTCCCTTGATCTCTTTATTAAGAACGCAACGGATGAGGACGCACCGCTGTACCTGACTAGTCAGTGTGCCGCAGGTACTTGCGGGGCGCAAAACTACGGTGTGCGCGCTAGACCTCGTACTGTAGGGTTGCGTTTTTCTAGGGACTTCTGATAGGCCTTGGGGGTCGCTGCTGGTGCGGTGAGTCCCTTTCTATCGGCGGCCTTACCGCACAGGAAAAAGCTTGTTTTTGTAATCGGTTTAGGTCCGTTGATGGCTAGCAGGGTGATGTAACAAAGAAGACGCCTCAGGGCGTCTTTTTTTTGCCAGTTACTTTGCGCTATAGCCAGTTTATAGCGCTGTATGTTCTATCATTCAGGGGTCAGAACAAACAGCATATAGCCACGAAAAATCCCTGGGTACGCTCATGATTGTGTGAATAAATAAACTATATTACATCGGCAAGGACAAGGTCCGCGCCTTTGTGAGCGACCATCATGGTGGGGGCGTGGGTGTTGCCTGAGGTCAGTGTCGGAAATACCGAGGCGTCCATCACTCTTAACTGTTCTAAACCGTGCACCTTTAGACGCGGACTCACCACGGAGGTGTTGGGGTCAACGCCCATGGAGCAGGTACCGACTGGGTGGTATACCGTGGCAGCTCGAGCCCTGAAGTCGGCGACAATGTCCTCATCAGTCATCTGCGCTAGGGCTGGCCCTAGGGCTACTTTGGTGAGAGCTCTCATGGCTTCGGTCTGGGCCAGTTTCTGGATATATCGTGCGCCGGCAATGACATCCTTTATATCTTTGTCAGTCGACAAATAGTTTGGCGCTATTATGGGCTTACTGAAGGGATCGGCCGAGCTGATGTTTAACTCTCCTCGACTGCTGGGGCGGCAGGGTTGGTAGCATAGAATAAAACCCGGGTAGGGATCAGGATTCATCACTAGGCGTTTTTTTCCTGTCGCGATGGTGGAGTAGCTGATTGGATTAAAATACAGCTGTAAATCAGGTTGCTTCTGCTCAGCTGAGGATCTGACAAACCCTCCGTTTTGGTTAACGCTCAGACTAAGCGGCCCTTTGCGCGCTAAGGTGTATTTTAGTCCCGCCCACAACTTGCCCATCCAACCGTGTAGTTCATTGTTCAAAGTAGGGACATTGGCCATGAACTTGTAGCTAAGGGCTAAATGATCCTGCAGGTTTTTGCCGACCGCGTCGCTGTCACAAACAACCGCTATACCGAGTTTTTGCAGCAAATTTGCCGGTCCCACACCGGACTGCTGCAATAGCATGGGCGAGTTAATAGCGCCGCCGGCAAGAATCACCTCTCGAAGTGCCCGCACCTGCTTGGCGACCCCCTGCCGACTGTACTCGACGCCAACGGCTGTTTTGCCTTCAAATAAAATGCGGGTGGCCTGTGCATTAGTTTCCATGTGAACATTGGGGCGTTTTAATGCTGGCCGCAGGAAGGCGTCGGCAGCGGAACAGCGCACACCATTTTTAGTGGTGATCTGATAGGATGCAAAGCCCTCGGAGATTGGCCCATTCATATGGTGAGTGTAGCTGACCCCCATTTCGTCGGCCGCGCGCTTGAAATACTCTTTTAATGGATGCATGTCCTCATAGACATTGCTGACGTAAAGCGGGTTATTGTTTTCCACTTCTCCTTCAACATTAACAAAACGCTCGAATCGCTGGAACTGAGGTAGAACATCTTCCCAGCCCCAACCGCTATTACCCAGATCACGCCAGTGGTCAAAATCAGAGGGCAATCCACGAAAATAACACAGTGCATTAATTGAGCTTGATCCGCCCACGACTTTGCCTCGAGGCCAAAAACTTGTTTGGTTATTCAGCGTTTCGCAATGCTCTGTCTCATACATCCAGTTAACTGATGGGTTATTGAATGTTCGCCCATAGCCAATCGGTACCCTAATCCAGAATCTCCGATCAGTAGCGCCGGCCTCCAAGACTAGTACCTTGTGCTGGCCATTTTCACTGAGTTTGTCGGCCAATACGCAGCCTGCAGAACCTGCGCCGACAATGATGTAGTCAAATTCTTCCATGGAGTCTGTCTTGCCGATAATAGAGACCGCTAGGTTAATCCACGAGACCCCCTTTTCACAAGTCGGATGGTTAGCTTGTTAGTGCTTAAATAGGGCTTTTAAATGATCTATTGATGACAGATTATAGCGCTGAGAAACAGCGTCATCCTGAGACAGTCTCGGCTGTGTCTTTAACTGGCCGATCGGCCCCGACCAGCGACTTGAGTTGGGGGCTGTTTTCTCACGGTAATCTAGGGTACCGTCTTGCCCAATTACCTTGGAAAATAAAAATATGAAGATTACCGATTTAAAAACATTTGTGGTTGGCACTCCACCACCGCATTTTGGTGGTCGCTATTGGATATTTGTTAAATTGACCACGGACACTGGTATTGATGGAATAGGGGAGGTGTACTCCGTTCCTTTTCATCCAACTGTCGTGATTCAGATGATTGAAGATGTGTTCGAGCGTTATGTTCATGGCAGCGACCCCTCAGCTATTGAGAAGATGTGGCGTATTATCTATTCAAGTGGCTTTACTCAGCGTCCTGACACCTCCATATCGGGCATCTTGAGCGGCTTAGAGACGGCCTGCTGGGATATTATTGGCAAAGACGCCAATCGGCCGGTGCATCAGTTAATGGGCGGCAAGGTGCATGAAAAACTACGTAGCTACACCTACCTCTATCCAAAGCCAGGTGACCTCACCGACGTCTACATGGATGCAGACCTGGCGGCAGAGCGTGCGCTCGAATATGCAGACCAGGGTTTTACGGCAGTTAAGTTTGATCCTGTGGGGCCCTACAGCGCGTTTGATGGTCGTCAGATTTCGTTTGAAGCGATAGATCGTACGGAAGAGTTTTGTCGAAAAATACGTGAGGCAGTGGGGCATCGTTTGGACCTGTTGATTGGTACCCATGGGCAAATGACACCGGCCAGCGCGATCCGCCTAGCCAAGCGTTTAGAGCCGTTTGAGCCACTATGGTTGGAGGAGCCGACACCGCCAGAAATGCCTGAGGAGATGGCTCTGGTCGCCAGAGCCACCTCGATTCCGGTTGCTACCGGTGAACGCCTCGCTACCAAATATGAATTTTCTCGGGTGCTGCGCAATCAGTCTGCGGCTATTTTACAGTTGGCCATCGGCCGCGTTGGTGGACTGCTCGAGGCCAAGAAAATCGCTTCGATGGCAGAGGCTCATTATGTGCAGATTGCTCCGCACCTCTACTGTGGTCCTGTTGAAGCGGCGGCTAATATTCAACTGGGTATGTGTAGCCCTAACTTTCTAATTCAGGAAAGTATTGAAACTTTCGGTGGGTTTCATGCCGACATCTTAACGAAACCTATTCAGTGGCAAGATGGCTTTATTCTGCCACTCAATGAGCCGGGTATTGGCGTGCAACTCAATGAAGAGGTGGCGCTTGCCAATCCCTACACCGGCGATATGCTGCATCTGGAAATGCACCCTGAGCCTGTTGTCTAGGACTCGGCGTGCACTGATTTAGGTGCACTGATTTAAGTACCTTGACTGCGGCCTCTGGCAACAACTTCGTAACCCTCCTCTTCAGGTTCATCATCGGTCATCTCAGAGGGAAAGCCTGGGGCTAGTATCTCAAGTCCTGTTGCATCTTCCAGTCGTCGAATAATATTTGGCGATAGCTCTCGCGAGCCGTAACGTGTCTGGCCATCTTTAAATATATCGATAAGCAGAGGCGAAACTTCTAAGGGTACATTGGCCCGATCGGCAATATCTTGGAACAGCGAAATATCTTTGATAACCAGGTCCATAGTGAAGCTTATGTCGCGTGAGCCATTCAGAATAACCTGGCTTTCGGTTTCATGAACAAAGGAGTTACCCGACGATATTTTAATGGCTTCAAAAGTCGTATTGAGATCCATGCCAGCTGCCTTGGACGTGGTTAGCGCCTCAGTCAGTGCCACCAGATTAGCTGTCGCGAGGTAGTTGGTGACCACTTTTAAAACGGAGGCAGTGCCGAGTTCTCCGGTATGAAGAATACGTCGCCCCATGGCTTTAAATACCGGCAATGTTTGTTCAAATGTCCGTCGGTTGCAACCTACAAAGATAGCGATGTTACCTGTAGCGGCGCGGTGACATCCCCCGGACACTGGACAATCAATTGGCTGAGCGCCTTTAGCGATAACCAGATCAGCAATCCGACGGACTTCAGTCTCGTCAGTGGTAGACATTTCTGCCCATATTTTTCCTGCAGAGAGTCCCGCCAAAATACCGTCTTCCTCTTCCATGACTGCCGAGCATGCCATAGGCGAGGGTAGGCAAGTAATTATCATGTCGCAGGCTTCTGCCATTTTTTTTGGGCTGTCAGCCCAATGCGCGCCCTTATGCAAAAACGGCTGCGCTAGTTTGGAATCCAGATCGCGAACCGTTAAGTCATAACCGTTGCGTAGAATAGAACCGGCGAGTTTTGCGCCGACGTTACCCAACCCGATAAACCCTATTTTCATATTAGTTTTTCCGTTGTAAATAGCTAAAGTTTTGTTAGAGAGAAAAGCACGCTAGAGGAGCGGTTTTTTTCCAGAGTCTCTATCTTTAGCGCGTTTAAAAAAGTTGGCGTTGGAGCTGCCTAATTTTTGAATAAACATCATCTCGGTCTAAGTATGTACCTCGCAGCGATCGGTCTCCGGTGGTCGGAAAGAACTCTGTGCGACCATGTAAAATACGACGATTATCAAAGATAATGAGATCGCCCGCTTGAAAAGAAAATCGCATTTGATAATTTGGCGAATTCGCTTTTGTCATATAGCACCTTAGCGCGGCATAGGCTTTGTCTATGGCCTCGAAGCTGCCTTGCAGCGGGGCGCGAGAAAAAGGCAGCATACGAATTTCCAGCAACTTGCCCTCATCATCGAGGCCAATAGTTGGCGCCTCCCAGCGATAGTCTTTGGGACCTGCACGGTTTGCATAGCACCATTTTGTTGAGGTCAATGTTTTATACTGTTGAGGAAATTCTCGCTCTATATCCTGTGCCACTTTAAAGCCGTCGGTCATTAGGCTTTCACCGCCCTGAGCTTCTGCGATTCTGGCGTGTAGAACCTGTATCCCAGGAGGCGCCTCTCGAGTTGGTATATCTGTATGGGCTGCAAGATATCCGGTAGTGTAGGCGTTGCTGTCGCCATCGGCCTTTGATATCACGTCAAAAATCCGATCGAAATGGGTTTCGCGAATAGCGCCAATTCGTAAAGCAAAGTCTTCCACGAGTTCGAGATCCGTTGGCAAGTCTCGCAGGCGCGCTATGCCGTGGCGTGCGACAGACACCAGCACATCATATAAAAGTGAGTCGCTGACTATGCCTTTATCAGCACAAAAAGTTGGCGGCTCAGGGAGCTTTGCCGTATCCCAAAGTTCAGCTGTCAGACGGGATATGGGCTGATGGCCACTGTGAGCATATAGCCAGGCGGGATTAAAACGGCTTCTGTGCTCGCCGTGTGACCAAACAATACACAGCGCGCCTTCGTCATCAATTGCAACAGACGCGGCCTGAATATCTTCGGGTATGTCGCGTAAATCAGATAAGTTTTCTCGGCTAACATGATGGAGGCACAGCCCACAGCAGCAGTTATCTCTCAACCATAAAGGATGCAGCTTAGAGACGTTGTCATTGTCCCACTGCAGTATCACCGCACTACCCTTAACCCTAGCCGATCTAATATTTTGGCTTGACGGCCAGTGCCAATTATCAGGCGTTGGAATGTACTCAGATTGGTTCATTTTTATCTCCTTTGTTATAAGGGACCTTTGTCTAATCTGGCTAAGGCTGCGGCAACCGAAGCCCTTGGCGGGCAAGATTTACGCGATTTTAAATCAACATGCAATAGGAACTGCGTACAGGTTGCACACAGATCCCCTTTGGTATTTTTCATCTCATGGGCTAACTTGAGCTTTTTGCCCTCAGCGAGTGTGATCGAGGTGAAGACGCTAATCTCCTCTCCGGCTAGGCATTCGGCAAGGTAACTAATGTGCAGATCAACGGTAAAATAACTGAAGCCATTAGCAATATATTTGGGATTCGCGCCCAGAGCATGTAACAAGACATCGCTGGCCTTAGAAAACACCTCGCCGTAGTGGCTGTCATTCATATGGCCGTTGTAGTCCACCCAGCTAGAGGGCACAACACGCTGTGTGGTCCGAACGGCAACACCAAGACTAGAGGGCGCAGTGTACAGATCGGTCGCTAAACTGAGAGTTTCATCAACCTGGTTCAATAAGTTGCCCGCGCCCCAATCCTTGACCTTTAACGCCCTCATCATAGCAACCAGATTATCGTCGCGAATACGCTCCAACTCTCTGATCGAATGCAGGCCAGACTGCTGATCAGATTGACTGGCGATTTTATTGATTAGTTCGTCAGTAAGCTCTGGTACGTCCATTAGTTTAGTCCAGGGCCATTTTAAGGCAGGCCCAAACTGTTGTATAAAGTGTGCCATGCCCGCTTCACCGCCGGCAATCCGATAGGTCTCAAACATTCCCATCTGGGCCCAACGCAGACCAAAGCCATAACGAATTGCATCGTCAATCTCCTGTGTGGTTGCAACACCATCATTGATCAACCAAAGACCTTCCCGCCAAACCGCTTCTAACAAACGATCAGCAATATGCGCGTCAATTTCTTTACGTACAATTAACGGGTGCATGCCTAGCTGAGTCAAAATTAACGCGGCACTTTCAGTTGTTTGGGGGTCGCCGACCAGCTCAATCAGTGGGATCAGGTAAACGGGATTAAAGGGGTGAGCAACAATAATTTGCTGTGGATGCGACGCATTTTCCTGTAGTTCAGAGGGTTTAAAACCAGAAGTGGACGAGGCGATAATGGCTTCCTGCGGACAGTGCTGCTGTATTTCTGCATAGGCAGATTGCTTAATATCTAAGCGCTCAGGAATACATTCACTGATCCAGCCCGCATGGCTAACAGCCTCGGCGACATTGGCGCAAAATACAAGCCGCCCCTCTGGAGGTAACAGATACTCGTACAGCCCAGGCAGTGAGCGGCGAGCATTATCCAGCACTTCGCCTATTTTTCGACTCGCTTCGGGGTCGGTGTCAAAAACATTAACATCGAAGCCCATCAACAAAAAGCGCGCCACCCAACCACCGCCGATTACACCGCCTCCAATGACGGCAAACTGCGTTTTTTTAGTCAGGGGAGTTGCTGCTGCGATAGTCTCGCCAGTCATCGCGGGGCGCGTTTGGTTAAGCCTAATTGCTCGCGCACCTGCTGGGGTGTCATGATACTCGAACCCATAGCATCGATAATCGTGACCGCTCTTTGAACTAGCGCCTCGTTAGTGGCAAGGACACCTTTGTCTAGCCAGATGTTATCTTCCAAGCCGACGCGCACATTACCCCCTGCCAACACGGAGGCCGCTACATATGGCATTTGATCTCGGCCTATGGAGAATGAGGACCAATTCCAATCATCCGGCACGTTATTAACCATCGCCATGTAAGTATTTAAATCGTTCGGAGCGCCCCAAGGAATGCCCATACACAGCTGGACCAGAGCAGGGCTATCAAGTACCCCTTCGTTGACCAATTGTTTTGCCAGCCACAGGTGACCCGTATCAAAGGCCTCAATCTCTGGCTTGATACCTAGTTCAGTCATCATACGGCCCATAGCCCGCAACATACCGGGGGTGTTGGTCATGACATAGTCGGCTTCGGCAAAATTCATTGTGCCGCAATCCAGGGTACAGATTTCGGGCAGGCAATCAGCCATAGGTTCGATCCTGCTTTCGGCGCTACCCATATCCGTACCCTCTTGCAGCGGCAGTGGCGCGGATGCTGGACCAAACACCACATCGCCACCCATTCCAGCGGTGAGGTTTAACACCACATCGGTAGCTGAATCCCGTATCCGTTCGGTGAGTTCTCTATAGAGTTTAGGATCTCTTGAGCCTACGCCTGTCTCAGGGTCACGCACATGGCAGTGCACAATCGCCGCACCAGCGGCAGCGGCCTTAATCGCGCTGTCGGCAATTTGTTTTGGCGACCTTGGCACCTCGTTGCTGCGATCTTGGGAGCTGCCTGAGCCAGTGACGGCACAGGTGATGAAAACATTGGTATTAATAGATAATGGCATGAGCTAATTGGACCTTTGGTTTTGTTGTTATGACTACAGAACGATACTTTATAATCTATCGACTAAAAAGAGAATTAACAACTATTTTGAATCCCTCTATCGGCAACGTTATCAGTGCAGTCGTGCGCCCTGTTCAGTAAGCTTTTTTTGAACTTTTTTTATATCGACATCGGCGACATCAACGTCACACTCTATTGAAATAGCGGCTGCTACGCCGGCACCCTGACCATTGACCGCGCAGCACATCATATTTCGTACTGCCGCATGAGAATCCTGATCTCCACCTACACTGCGGCCGGTCACTAATAAATGCTTGACCCCTTTGGGGAGCATGGCGCGATAGGGTAGCTGAAAATATCGGCCGGTAGTCGGTAAAATAAGAATGCCATAGCCATCGATAAATTCAGGGAAAATACCAATGGTATCGTCGAATTTTCCCTGCTCGCGAACATCTCGAGCCGTCATATTGTAAACCGCATCAATTTTTCGTGTATCGCGCACACCGAGAGTCATGCCGAAGTTTCTTAATTTTGCATTCTCGCACCCCGGATTAAACTGCTTTAGCGCCTCAATGGCTAGCATGGCTTGCCGCCGACCTTCCATCTCTCCCTGAGTTAAATGATCTGGGTTAGTGGCGTCTAGATTTGCCAGATGAATCAGGTTTAGATAACTGAGATCGCCTTGATCACTAATAGCGCCCCAGGTGCCGGTGATGGTGTTTAAATTTTCCGGAATTAATCCCGACTTGATGGCTTTCTCGAAGGGCTTTTTGAGATAGGGAGAGAAGAGACTATCCTCTTTACCCGAGGTTTCCATTGACCAGTCAGGGCCACACCAGTCACTGTAGGTATGGGCGTTAGATTTAACGTCATCCATAAAGCGAGTTTTATCGACACCGTTCATTGAAAACATGACCGAGACGGCCAGCATTTCTTCTACTGGGGTTTTGTGCACGGCGGCTCCAGCTCTGTGTGCAATGTCAGCATCACCAGTGGCGTCAATGACCCGCTTTGCTAAAATGGCCTCGCGGCCAGCCTTGCTTTCTACGATGACGCCCTTAATTACACCGTTTTCTACAATAGGTGCAACCATGGTTCGGTGTAACATCGGCGTAATCCCAGCCTCTTGAACTAGCACGTCAGCAACGTATTTGAATGCTTCGCCGTCAATGGCATGACTATTAGATTGAGGCTCGGGGTTGGACGCACCCATAGACTTTGCCCGCTCTTCAAACTCAATACCAATACCTTCGCTGTCTACAGTATTGTCGTGTCTATACCAAGCGAAGCCCTCAACGCCTACTTGAGTGAGGTTGCCGCCAAAGCAGCCGTAGCGCTCGAGCAGCGTTGTTTGGGCGCCTGCTCTAGATGAAGCAATGGCCGCAGCTAGCCCGCCAGGACCGCTGCCGACAACCAAAACATCTGTATGGTGAATGATGGGTGTCACACGTGCCGCTTCGCTAATTGTTTGCATATTTCCCAAACCCTATAAATCTTATTATCAAGGCTCTGCACATGAAAGGCCTTGACTGGAAAGCGTCACAATAGTTGTGACCTCAGTGTACCGAATCATAATCAAATATTGACCAATAAAGAACCTAAATTTCTTAGCGGTTAGATCCCATTATTTTGTTAGCTACTATGAAATTACTGGGCTATCTAGAGATATTGTGACCATCGCTTGCCCGCGCGGTAAGCCATTTTAAAAGCCAGTATGCCTCAAGTTTAGATGGCAAATTAAGCTTCAACAATCTGAGAGAGTGATTAAACAAATAGGCCCTCAGTGCAGCAGCTAAAGCCGCGGATATGGACCTTCGACTAAAGGAAAAATGGGTCGACGCTTAAAGTAGACAGGCTCGATTAAGCTTATCAGAACTAGAGTTATGGCCCATTCTTTGAGCGGTACCGGGTTAGAGTTAGGATGATGATAAACAAGGCTTGTCACGCCTGTGATCCAACCTGTATATTGTAAGTGATGAACTTGATTGCTTTATTTTTTCGCTAAAAATTACTCGAAAGGATTTATATGCAACGTTGGTTGATACTGACTATATTGTGCCTTTCTGGTGGCACTATTTTTATGTTGCCCTTTCTTCGAGAAGTTTATTATATCCCTATGCAGCAGGCTTTCTCTTTCAGCCATACTCAAATGGGTGTTTTGAGTAGTGTTTTTGGTACGACCTCACTCCTCGCCTATTTCCCCGGTGGTTGGTTAGCCGATCGTTATTCTTCGCGGAAGTTGATGAGTAGCGGTTTATTGGGCGTGGCACTAGCCGGCGTTTTTTATTCTGCATTCCCTTCTTACTCTATAAGTATTGCGATTCATGCTTTTTGGGGCCTCTGTACCTCATTAGTGTTTTGGGGAGCCATGATAAAGGCCACCCGTAACTGGGGAAATTCCAATGAACAGGGGCGGGCTTTTGGGTTATTGGAAAGCGGGCGAGGTATTACCGAACTAGCCTACTCATCGTTATTCTTGGCTATTTTTGCATGGATGGGCAGTCAAGTAGACGCTTTGTCACAGGTTATCTTATTGTTTTCTCTATGCAATGCGCTACTGGCATTATTAGTATGGCTTTTTCTGCAAGACACCGTAAGCGATAAAACAGGAGAGGGTCAAAAAACAAAGTTAGGAGCCAGTCAAATACTAGCAGTGCTGCGAATGCCGACTGTGTGGTTGGTTTCTATTATCGTTCTTAGCTCTTACAGCGCCTACTGGGGTGCCTATTATTTTGCCTCTTATGCCACCGATGTTTTCGGGCTTAGTGTTGTCATAGGCGCATCTGTTGCTGTGGGAAAAATGTGGCTAAAACCTGTAGCAGCAGTATTGGCTGGCTTTACAGCAGACAAAATTGGCGTTTCCAATACGGTATTTTACACATTATCGACCATGACCCTGTGTTTTTCGGTGTTCTCATTCTTACCGGGGGGCGCGAGTTATTTGACGGTTATGCTGCTAACTACGGTGATTATTTCCATCGGGGTTTTCGCTTTGAGGGGGCTATATTTTGCTCTGCTTAATGAGGGTGGCATATCCCGGGCGGCAACGGGCACAGCGGTTGGAATAATATCGGTTATAGGCTTCAGTCCAGATGTATTTATGCCCTTGATTGGCGGTGTCTTGTTAGATGCCTACCCAGACGCTGAGGGCTACCGTTATTATTATGGTGCGATTGCGATAATCTGTTTAATAGGTTCCTTTGCCGCCTACTCAATGACGCGAATAGTCAAAAATCTACAATTGAAGCCGTTCATTCAAACGGCTGCACAGGAAGGTACCAATGACTGAGTTTCTTGAATCAATAGAAAAATCTGCAATGTCGTTAACACTTCCAAGTGAGTGGTACCTATCCGAAACTATTTTTGCTCTTGAAAAAGAGCATATCTTTCTGCAAGACTGGGTATGCGTCGGTAGAGATGAGGAGATTGCGAAAGTAGGTGACCATAAAGTACTTAGTCTCTTCGGTGAGAGTATTTTATTGCTGCGTAACAATGAGCATGAGTTACGAGCGTTTTATAACGTCTGCCGTCACCGTGGCGCCCAACTATGCCCCGAGGAAGAGCAGGAGGACTCTGATGAGCGCATACCCCTAAAAGGAGGCGTAGTGGGCGGTAAGGCTATTATGTGTCCCTATCATGCATGGACCTATGATCTAAACGGACGGCTGATCCGCGCTCCGCATCTGACATCTGACATGGGCCTGAATCTTGAAGATATCCGATTGCACCCTGTAGCTGTTGAGTCTTGGGGAGGGTTTGTGTTTTTACATCTTAGCCCAGAACAGGCTAAGCCGTTTTCAGAACACATAGCAGCAAGTGCTGAGAGATTTACGCGTTATCCATTAGCCGAACTGGTGGTGGCTAAGACATTGACTTACAGCGTTAACGCTAACTGGAAAGTCCTTTGTGAAAACTATAATGAATGTTATCACTGCGGTCCTGTTCATCCGGAACTATGTCAGTTGGTTCCCGCTTTTAAAGAAAATGGTGGCGCCGATCTCGACTGGGATAATGGCGTTCCCCACCGAGAGGGTGCGACGAGCTTCACGCTTACGGGAACAACGACTCGTGAAGCCTTTCCGGATCTTGATGTATTTGAAAAGGAACGTCACAAAGGCGATTTAATCTATCCGAACCTATTTTTAAGCTTAGCTGCGGATCATGTCGCTGTATTTATTCTGCATGCTGAAGGGCCGAAAAAGACACGTATTGATTGCCATTTTTTGTTCGCTCAGGACGAAATCAATAGAGTCGATTTTGATTCTTCTGATGCTGTTGACTTTTGGCATCTAGTTAACAGACAAGATTGGACAATCTGTGAACGGGTACAAATCGGCATGGATTCTCGGGTTCACAAACAGGGCGTTTTCTCGCCCATGGAGGACTGGAACTTAGATATTCGAAAGTACGTTAAGGACCGCATTGGGCCCTACGTAGATGTTTAAATGACCGGCCCTGGTGGGTACTCGGCAACGGGTATATCACGAAGGTATAATTCGTTTCCTTGACGATCTAGTTCGCGCGAGAATGCGTGCCCGCTATAAACCGCATGGACCAAGGCGCCGGGTGCAAGAGCATCCCCGATCCTCTGGATTGACTTAATACCGGCCTCGCTAACGTCCTCATATCTAGCCATTAGTGACTGATATAGCTTGTCGTTAGGGAGTCTTAAGCCAACTAGCACTACCGACTTTGCGGGGACTCGCTCACTTTTATTAGTAAATATATTGCGCAGTGTGGCCGTCCCCGAATCAAAATCACTGAGTAATTTCTGAGTGAGCACCTCAACATTACAGCTATCAAGCGACTGGTGCACATAAGGCTGTTCATTGGTCATGATGGTCCAGGCTGATGCATGACCTGCAGGGGTTGCGTAGGTCACATCAACACCCTTTTGAGCGAGAGACTCAGCAATCACTCCACCCAAATAGTAGTTATCAAAATCGTAAACTAAAACAGGGGATTCTGGTGTGACACCTCGAGCTAAATCATCTGGCGTGTAGACATTAGGTTTGTTGAGTTCACCCAGAGGAATTTCTAAAGACGAATAGAGGGCTTTGGTCCAGTGGGCGCCAGTGGCAATAGCTACGCGCTGATGATCCAAATCAAGAATATCCTCAACCGTTAATTCGCTATCAAGATATAGCGCAACATTAGGCATCTTTTTTAAAGCATAAAGCCGGTACTCATTCACTCTGCCCCAGGTATTTAGCCCTGGCAATTTAGTTTCGAATAATAAGCGCCCACCCATTTCATTAGCCTTCTCCGCGATAGTCACCTGATAACCACGGCGAGCTGCGATTAATCCAGCCTCGAGGCCCGCTGGCCCCGCTCCAACGATCAATATTTTGTCGTTACTACCCACGGCCGCAAACTTTTCAGGATGCCATCCTTTACGCCATTCTTCGCCGGCGGTTGCATTCTGAGTGCAACGAACTGGAACCCCATCATGCCAGCTGGCAATACAAATATTACAACCAATGCATTCGCGTATCTCATCTTCGCGACCCTCTCTGATCTTATTGGGTAAAAAAGGGTCTGCTATTGAAGGGCGAGCACCGCCGATCAAATCAAGTACGCCTCGCTTTATCTGTGACACCATTGTGTCTGGCGATGTGAAGCGACCAACTCCAACCACTGGCTTGTCTGTTACCTTTTTAACAAAATCAATAATTGGTTCATGGGCACCTTCAGGCCGGAAACGAGACGCGCCACAATCTGTAGGGCTAGAATCCATTTTGACATCCCATAGGTCTGGCAAGTCAGAAAGTAGTGATACCACTTCATGAGCTTCCGAAGCGAAATGGTCACTTGGTTTTGCGCGCAGCTCCTCTAAGCTGATACGCAATGCGATACCGCATTTGTCGCCAACAGCATCTTTGGTAGCCTCAATCAATTCGCGCACAAATCTTACGCGGTTATTGACTGAGCCGCCATAATCGTCTGTTCGGTGATTGAAGTCAGCAAGTAAAAACTCATAGGGTAGGTAACCCATACCTGCGTATATATAAACAATATCAAAACCCGCCTGCTGGGCTCTTTTAGCCGCCGCCACTTGCCAGCTGATCACATCACGAATGTCACTGAGGTCCATAATACGGGGCCTCAATTGCCCCATAAATCCGACATGAGTTGCTGCCCAAGGGATGCCTGACGGAGAATAAGGCGCTATCCTAGAGGTTCGATTCATGACCGCGGCTCCACCGTGCCACAACTCTACTGCGGCAAGAGCCCCATGCTCATGAATGGCATCACAGCTCATAGCATGAGAGCGAATGTCATTATCGTCCCATAATCGTGCGAAGGGCAGAGGGCTGTCATCAGAGGAGGGGTGTGTTGAGACAGCGCCTGTTGATACAACACCCCAGCCACCCTCTGCTTTAAGACCTCTAAAGGCTGCTCTAACCCTGGGGTTGCCCTCAGTCATGCCGCTGGCATGTGGTACTTGATAAAAGCGATTAGGAGCCGTTACTGGACCAATTTTAACTGGTTCAAACAAAATATCGTAGCGCGATGAAGAGTTCACTGATTGCCAACCTCGAAATAATTGTTATCTTTATTTGATCTTATATCGACTCAATTAAGTAGTCTCCAGTCCCGACAAGGTAACCGAGTTAATTCTATAGTTCAATGAAATTTAAGCGAAGGTGAAAAAAGAGGAATGTCAAAACTCCCGTTTTTTTCGCTACAAATTATTGTTTTGTCCAGCCTTTAACTGCCATGACTAGAGAGGTGTTTAATAGCTCTCTTACCCCGCTAACGCTTCTAGTAAACTTATCGAAGGCACGCGACGATGTTAACGTCGCTTGATTGGCTGTTAGTGTGGCAAAATCTGAAGCGCCGATATAGACAAAATGAGAAGCTTCATTGTTACCTAAGAATATCCTGTTCAAGCCATAAGAGCCCGTAACTGTTCCATCAGCAACGGCAGACTCCCTAAGTTCTGTCCATGCTGAGCGGTAAGAAGACTCATTGTTTATAGTCATATCATATTTAAACAAAAAATGATCTTTTGACCAATCCCCAGCCTCAATGATGGGGATGACAGCAAACTCCGTCACTGGATCGGAACCGCTTCCAATCTCTTGAAACATGATTGCACCCTCGGGGCAAGAGCGAAGTAAGCTACCGGTCTTTTCGAAGTCGGCCATGTTTTCATAGGACACTATTATAAAATGAGTCGATGTGACAGAGCCGTTGACACTTTCGGCCATAAGCCCAACATCAGCAGGCAGTTGCTTGCCACAATCTGAAGCGGCGAATGTATCCATTGCGCCAACTACTACTGCAGGATTCGTTACATTTAGGAAGTAAAAGGCATGCATTGCATGTTTCCCTTCACCGTCAGCAAAAACGCCATGTGACAATAGTGCGGTCAATAGGATTAATGTTTTTTTGATATTTTAGTCCACATAAAAGTTAGGTACCTAATATGAAATAATTATGAACAGATGTATAGAAAATTCAAGTTTTCTTCTACCGCCAAAAGTAAAGGCGCTGGGGCCGCTGTTAATGATACAGGGGCGGGTTTTGGTGGCGCGGGTGATTATGCCATATCAAATGGAAATGTTGCCTCCGTGCGATAAGCGACACACTTAATTCGTGATGGCTTAACATCAAAGCTTATAGAAAATTCCGAAGATACCGCTGAAGAATACGACATGGTGATTATCGGTGATCGGTGATCGGTGATCGGTGATCGGTGATCGGTTTTCGGGGATTCTTATGAATTCCACAAAAAATATGGCAATACCAAAAACGATTTGATCATTGAAAACCATCCCGTGTTTGACGGCGAAGCTAAGAAAAGTGAATTTGGGGTGGATGGGTGTACACTTTATGGCCCTCAAGGATCTAATGGTTTTGGTCCGCCAAACGCAGATGATAAAGGCCTTATCGCAGAATTATATCGTGCGACTGGTCTACCTCTGCTCGATGCTTTAAAGGTTTCGACAATTTCGTTTCCATCAGATGTCCCATGGAGACCGGCGATAGGCATTAGCCTTTTGAGCTAAACTAACCTTCGGTGATGCCATTTTATGTTCCTTTTAACAATACAGGGTACCCTGTAGCCGCGCAGAGGGCGATCGGGCATGCCGAGCTACTCAGTAAGTCATATGCTGATTATGAAAAGCAAATTGTTGAGGAAATGACTCATATGTTTGCCGACTATGGTTTTAACGCCCATCAAGATATTGCGAGCATTGTGTTAAATCGCTGGAGTCATGCCCATATTTCGCCGCAGCAGGGCTCCTATTTTAGTGAAAGTGGTAATGATGTGCCCAAAGAAATAGTTAAGACAACGCTCTTTGCTTTACAGGTAAAAGTATCAACGTCGAGATGAAGAGCATTTGTGAGGCATTGGGAGTGACTGTTTTGGCGAATATCTGAAGTTTTAATAACGCTTAACATAGTCAAAGACTCTATCGGGCCGATAATTTTCAAGCTGTTGTATGGGCTTTCCGCTCATGATCTCTTGGGCGACAAGGCGACCGACTATAGGGGCCAGCGTCACGCCGCTATGCATCATTGCCAAGTAAACACTAGCTCGATTCGTTGAGTAGCCTAAGACAGGGTGGCCGTCTACCGGCAGTGGCCTCCATCCAATATGCACCTGCTCAATTTGTGCGTCGCGGAGGCCGGGAACGTATTGTATTGCGATGTCTAAAATTCGTTGACCGTGTTGATGAGCAATTTCCTTCGATGGAAAATGATTAGCTCTGGTAGCCAATCGTTTGTTGTGAGCGTCATTTTTTGGCGCGCCAGCCTGCTCGCCCATAACGATGCGACCGTCTAAACGCTGATGAACATGAACGCCCGGTGCTGCAACAATACGATTAAGTATCGGTGGCAGAGGCGCAGTAATAACAATAGCGCCTGGAGTACTGCGTTGAGGAATGTCAATTTTGGCTATTTTTTTAACTATATCGGTGGCAGCGCCGGTTGCCAAAACGATTTTATCTGCCATGATTCGACCGGTTGTGGTCTTTGCTGCCACCAGACGGGTGCCATCGTATAAAGTATCGGACAGCTCACTGGGATAGATCAACTGAGCACCCATGGACGTACTTGCCTGCAAGAGTATTCGTGTGGCCAATACAGGGTCAACGGCACCATCATTCTCTGAAAAGGCAATATTGCTGGCACCAGTAAAATCAACATGAGGCTCCAATGAACTGGCTTGCGCGGCAGATATAATGCCGGCGGGCTCTCCCCAATTTTGCTGTTCGGCTATTTGTCTAATGAGTTTTTGTTGTCGTGCTTCACCGCTGAACCACTCCAATGATCCACCCCACTTAACAGGGATATTAAGCTGTTGCTGCAATTGATGCCAAGCCTCAACGCTCTGCTGACTCAGGCTATGATAATGCTGTGGTTGTTTAGCATAGGAGGCGTTGATCCATGCAAAAGTTCCACGACTGGCATGACTCGCTGGACCTTGCTTGTCAATAACGGTGACCTTAGCGCCGAAAATAGATAAGTGATAAGCGATAGAAGCGCCAATCAAGCCTGCACCTACCACTAATATGTGCGGCTGCGGAGAATAATTATATTCTTGAGCAGACGCTGCTAGTGGCGTTAATGCCAGTAATTTAAGTAATGTGCGACGGTTCATATATGACCTCTGACCGCAGTTTAATTATTCTGTATTAATGATAGCTGATTAGGCCATCTAATCATATTGGGAACAGGTATTGCATTACGCATTGAGTAGCCCAACGTCGGCGTGATAGATCATTGGATGTTACTGGTAAAGGAGTCTTTTTGGCGATGATTGTGCTGGTTAGAACTGATTAGATAATAGTAAGATGGCCGTGCGTTTGGGACACTTACTTAGTTTTCTTATTTTAACGATTGTCACTCTTGGGATTTATCCATCCGTTCTCTTTGTAACACTCCGGTAAGCGACTATTACGATGCTGCCAGAAATAAAGGATGAGTGACAAAAGCCGCATGAACGCCCAATAAAAAAGCCCTGATTTCCCCGTCAGGGCTTTTTTATTTTTTACGTGCTTTAGAAAAGCTTACACTCAGAAACCTTTCGTAGGATTAGTTCAAATTTGTCCCAATATTTTTTACGCTGCCTTGGTTTACGCCATATTGAAAAGGCACGGAATGCGTAACCATTCTGTGCTTTAGCGTTGCGCACAAAAGTAGTCTTTACTAGGGCAGGGCGGATCAAGCGGGTTTTTCGACATGACACCCAATTCGTAGGCGATAAAAAAGGCCACTCCTCGCGAAGTAACCTTTGTTATCGATGGCGGACCGGACTGAAACCAAAGTCAATACTTATACTGTCGATACTATACTGATTACCAAGCTATAAGCCACTTTCTGATTCGATTAAATATCTTCCTTTCGAATACTGTCCTATATTATGCTTCTATATATGATGAAATCTTGGACCTAAAGTTGCTCCCAAGTGGTTTTTAAG
>Ga0209711_10001253_pt1 | contig 24993 bp, 24 predicted proteins | sample ArcticOcean_MG_C_7_FD_187441 | JGI IMG/M metagenome (GOLD analysis project Ga0209711, IMG submission 187441) | Marine microbial communities from western Arctic Ocean - ArcticOcean_MG_CB11_88 (SPAdes) (version 2) | ecosystem: Environmental > Aquatic > Marine > Oceanic | place: Arctic Ocean...
AAATAATTGTTAAAAAATACTATGAGTTTTAAGTAAATTAGAACTGGGTATAATTTACTTACTAATTTATATTAGGATAAAGGTTTGATGAAGAAGTTTTTTTTGATGTTGATTACAATTTCTTTAGCTATTTTTGCATTAAGCTCAAAAGCTAATAGTGAAGGTGAAGCAATGTTTAGTGCATTGGGCTGTGCAAGTTGCCATGGTCAAGGTGGGTATTCGACTGATGCAAATATACCTTCATTAGCTGGAAAAGATGTTGAATGGATCGTTCAGCAATTAGAATATTTCCAGTCAGGTGAGCGACAAAATTCATACATGAATGCAATGGCCCCAATGGCCGAAGGATTCGAGCGCTCCATTGCTGAATACCTTTCTGTGCAGAATCCTAAATAATAATATTAGTATATAAAACTGTCCTAATTGAAGTTTACGAAACCATTATTTTTCACGTATAATTTCCTTGAATTTTTTGGAGATTGAGAATGAAAAAGACCATTATTGTTTTAGCTTACATTTTAATAGCTTCTTTTAGCAGCCCTATTATTGCTGCTGGCGATGCTGAAGCTGGTCAAGCAAAGACTGCAACATGTATGGGTTGTCATGGCCTTGCAGGTAACAGCACTATTCCTTCTTTCCCCAAGTTAGCTGGTCAAGGCGAAGCATATCTTATAAAACAGTTGCAACACTTTAAGTCAGGCGAAAGGAATAATGCAATGATGGCAGGTGTCGCTGGAATGCTCTCTGAGCAAGATATGATGGATATTGCGGCTTACTATTCAATCCAAACTATAAGTGAAAATAGTGCAAAGGCAGATGCTGAAACTCTTGAACTCGGACGCAAGATTTATGTTGGTGGAAAAATGGATACTCAGACTACAGCATGTATTGCATGTCATGGCGCTAAAGGATTAGGCATTCCAACTGCAGGCTTTCCAGCAATTAGTGCACAGCATGCTGACTATACTGCATCCCAGTTAAAAGCATTCCGTCAATATTCTATAAATGAGCAAACAGGCTCTACTGATGTCTCTAGAGCAAATGAGATGATGGTAAATGTTGCTAAAGGATTAACGACAGTTGAAATTGAAGCTCTGTCTCAATATATAGCTGGCCTCCACTAGATTAAAGAAAGCTAAAGTTTAGTCCATTCTCTCAGTATTGCCGTCTACTGTCATTATTTGACCAGAAATTTTACTTGCTTTATTTGATATAAGGAAGCTTGCCATATTTGCAATATCTTCTTTATCTACAAAAGTTTTAAGTGAAACCATAGCTTCAAAATCATCTTTTACCTCTTTTTCAGAAGCGTCAATTGATTTGGCCTTAGCCTCAATAACTCGATTAATTCTATCTCCTGATACTGAGCCTGGGCAGATTGCATTTACTCTAATATCGAATTCACCGAGCTCCATAGCAAGTGACTTTGTAACGCCGATAATTGCCCATTTGCTGGCAGCATAAGGAGTTCTCAACGGAAATCCAAAGAGTCCGGCAGTCGAAGATAGGTTGATAATTGAACCCCCCTTATTCTTCTTTAAAAGAGGTATTGCAAACTTAGTAAAGTAGAAGTGGCTATTTAAATTTATATCGATTGTTTGCTTCCAATCCTCAATCGTTAAATCTGCCATTGGCCCAGTGGGGCCAGCAATTCCAACGTTGTTGATGAGGGCGTCAACACTTGTAACTTTTTTAGAAAGAGTTTCAAAATATGCCTTAACTGACTCAGGATTTCCGGCATCAACATTTTCAATAAATATCTTTTTATTAAAAAGTGGATGCTTCTGAATTTCATCAATTTTCTGCTGATTAATATCAGATAAGTAAACTGTGTGACCTTGATCTAACAAAAAGGTAGCCATACACCAACCAAGACCATCAGCTGATGCTGAAATGATTATATTTTTACTAACAAAATTACCCTGAGACATTACTTTGTTTTTGTTAGGGCTTCAGAGAGTTCTTCAGATGAGATATATCCAGTAGTGCTTCCAGTTTTATCAATGACTTCGATTGTGGATCTATCTTTTAATACTTTTGGAATTAATTCTTCAATAAAAGTATCCTCGTCATACTTATAAGTTGAAGATGGGTTAATACTAGAGGCATCAAACTTATCAATTTTAGTCATTACAGTTTTAGCTCTTAAAACTTTTGAGCGATTAACGTCTTTAACAAATGCTTTCACATAATCATCAGCTGGATTGAGGATAATATCTTCTGGTCGACCAACCTGAACTAATCGGCCACCATTTAATATTCCTATATGATCGCCTAATTTGAGTGATTCATCCAAATCATGGGTAATAAAGACAATAGTTTTTTTGAGTTTTGACTGAAGATCAACAAGCTGAGTTTGCATTTCACTTCTAATTAATGGATCTAGAGCACTAAAAGCTTCATCCATTAGGAGGATTTGTGGATCAGTTGCAAGTGCTCTTGCAAGGCCTACTCTTTGTTGCATGCCTCCAGATAATTGCGCAGGGTATTGGTTCTCAAACCCTTGAAGCCCTACGGCGTCTATTTGCCCTTGTGCGATTTCCTTCCTCTTGTCTTCAGGCACTTCTTGAATTTCAAGCCCATAAGCTACATTTTCTATAATTGTTTTATGAGGGAACAGTCCAAAGCGCTGAAAAACCATGCTCATGGTTTTTTTTCTAAATTCTAAAATCTCTTTTGCATTTAGACTTAATACATCAACATTATTAACAAGAACCTGTCCAGCTGTTGGATCAATTAATCGATTAATGTGCCTGATTAATGTCGACTTTCCTGATCCTGAAAGACCCATACAGACAAAAATTTCACCTTCTTCGATCGATAATGAAACGTTATCTAAGCCAACTGTATGGCCAGTCTCTTCCAAAACTTGCTCTTTACCTGCTCCATCTTGAACCATTGATAAGACTTGTTCAGGTTGAGGACCAAATATTTTATAAATATTTTTAATTTCAATTTTTGACATAATCTGGGCTTATTTAGGCGGGGTATTTCTATCTTGTATTTTTTGGCCATAGGCCTGTGTAATTCTATCTAGAACAATCGCTAAAAGAACAATCGCTAGTCCTGCCTCAGTTGCCTTACCGACATTAAGTTGCTGAAGTCCAAGTAAAACTTCATCGCCTAGACCTCTTGTTCCTATCATGGAAGCAATTACAACCATGGCTAGCGCCATCATAGTACACTGGTTGATTCCCTGCATAATATTCGGTAGAGCTAATGGCAGTTGAACGCCTAATAATTTTTGTTTATCACTTGCACCAAAGGCTTCAGCCGCTTCAATGACTTCAGTGTCAACTAAGCGAATACCAAGATCTGTTAAACGAACTAAAGGTGGTACTGCGTATATTACAGTTGCAATGATTGCTGGGACTGCACCTAAACCAAAAAGCATAATTCCTGGAATAAGGTAACAAAAACTTGGTATGGTCTGCATTAAGTCGAGAACGGGAAGAATGGCATTTCGAACTCTTACACTTCGAGACATGGATATACCTAGAGGTATTCCAATTAAAATACAAATAATAATTCCTATCAACATAATAGAGGTTGTTTCGATAGCTTTGTCCCAAAATCTTGGGTGAAGAAAGCCAATAAAAAATGTACAAAATCCTACAAAAATAGTTGTTCCTACTTTTCGTCCACTCGAAAAGAAAACGATTGCTACAACGAGTCCAATAACAACTGGCCATGGCAACATTATTAAGAATTTCTTAAGAGAAAGTATTGCGCCAAGAAGGAAGTTGTTGACGTACTCAAAGTAAATTCCATACTCTTCGTTAAATACTTTAAATCCATCATTGATCCACTTCATCAATGGAATATCTAGCCACTTAGGCCAATCATATAGCCAGCTAGGGTCCGTCAAAAGCTCCATAGCACTATCAGGCTTTCTTTTTGAAGAGCTATAACTTGTTATTAGTAGCCAAACAAAGATAATTGGAAAGGTTAAGTAGGTAAGTAATTTTCTAATCATAATAAATATTTTATGAAAAAAAAGAGCTCACGAATGAGCTCTTTTTTTATATTAAATCTAACTTATAGCGCTCCTGAAACCTTAGCAGCAACGTCTGCTGACATCCAAGATTTCCATTCAGAATTATTTTCTAAATATTCTAATGCAGTAAGCTCCATATCGCCATCAGCCTCGTCTTCATAGAAGGCTAGTAGAGCGTTAACTGAAGCAGTTGGTAAGCTGTATGCTTCTAGGAATGCTGTTTCTGCAGGATGCGTATCCGCCCAGGCAGTAAGTACAGACTTGTCTAGAGACATATCTCTGTATTCACTTGCACAAGTAGGAGTGTAAGCATCTTTTCCATCAGCTTTAATGGCTTCTACAACCTGTGACATTGCTGCCCAGCATGCATCATTAAATGGTGGCTCTTTTAATCTTACTAGGTCAACTTTACCCATAAGGCCAGTTGGTGCCCAGTAATACGTAAAGATTGGACGATTCTTAGCAAATGCGCCTGCAATTGCTGCGTCTAGTGCTCCACCTGAACCTGGATCAAAGTTAGTATAGTAGTTATCTAAGCCGTAGACACGCTGCTTAACAAGGTTCACAGTGTAGCATGTCCAGCCTGAAATACAGCTCGTCATCCTACCCATAGCTGGGTTTTCAGGATCTTTAAATAATGCTGCGATTTCAGGATCTAGCATATCCATTACAGTTCTTAAGTTGTATTTATCAGCTGTAGTCTTGTCCACGTAAAACGCTTGCTGAGAATCTGGCGTATTAATACCAAGATTTCTAATGATTCCCGCTTCTTCAACAGGGTCATAGTTGGCTATGATATTGTCATACCAAAGCTCAGTAACGATATCTAGTTGACTGTCATAGTGAGCAGCCATAATAGGTGTCGTACTTCCTTTTGTCACTTCTACGTCACATCCATAGCCATGCTCAAGAATAAATCCTACGATTGCAGTATGTACATTTGCACTACTCCAGTCGAAATCAGCTAGTCTTGCTTTTCCACAGTCCGCACTTGCAATTGAAGGCATAAGACTTAAAGAAATCGCTGAGACAGCTAATACTTTGTTTATAAGTTTCATATTTTCTCCTTTGATTTTTAAAGCAAAATCCCCATTAAATATAGGGATTCGTTTTAGTATATATAAATTTTAAACTGAAGTTGAATTATATTAAAATTTCAACGCATTGTTTCAATGCAAAGATAATCACAATAGAAGTCTATATTTATAACTTAATTGGGCTTTTAAAGTTATCAATAGAGCTATTTTTATTAACTTAGATGGAGAATTTGTTACTTTTTAGAATCTATAATACGTATATCACTAAAAATAAGCCAAAAGCGGCTTTAAATTTAATAGGGTCAGTAATTATTAGATGATTATGTAATATTGGTTATAAGGGCAGTTGCCTTATTCTAATTTAGGCAATTTAATAAATTTATACTTCCATCAATAGTAGGCTGAATGAATGAGGAGGAACTTTAATATAATCTTTACCACTTTCCAGTTTATTTTTTTTAATAATCACTTTTTCTAAATTTTTCTTATCATTCATATCTGTTGGTGAGTTGCCATTAACTAAATAGCTCTCTATTATTTTTTTATGAGTAGGTATCGATATTGTTAAACTTTCTTTTTCTGATTTATTTACTATTGAAAGGCATACCTGATTTTGATCATAGGATGTTGAAGCATCTATTAATTTATTTTTTTTATAAGCCGGTTGTTTTCCAATTTTTGGAGATGAAAAAGTAGGGCTTTGTACAAATGTTTTTAGAATTATTCCTTTATGAAATTTAGTAAATAGTTCTAAAATTAAAGTTGTTGGAGTTTTCCATACTTTTTGACCCTCTATTCTATAATTACCCATTGCATTGATAAGGTGATAAATTCCAGTATTTGTAATCATTTCTCCTCTATTAATACAAGCATTTAATAAGGAGGCAGCGTACAAAGCATCCGCAATATTATAATTTTCAATATAATTTGGGTGAACCGCCTCTACAAATGTATTCCACTCATCAAAGGCTATCGTGATATTTTTATTTGTATATTTTTTGATCTCTTTTATTGTTCTATCAAGCATTATTTCTACTTCTGTAGATGCGGCTACTGTAGGAATATATCTTGAAGTGTAGTGAGGGTGAGTTTTATCTTTTTCAGTTCTTATCGAATAATAATGAACGCTTAGTTCATCGACTCGTTCTTTGATATTTTTTAGAACTATTTCATTCCAATGCCCAAAGTGATCTGAACATGCCCCCACTGCAATGTATCTTAAATTTGGATTAACCTTTTCAATTGCTTTTACAAATTTATCATACTTGAGTGCATAGGTTTTTGCATCTGTATGACCGATTTGCCAGCCTCCAAACATTTCATTTCCCACAAATATTGTTTTAAGGTTGTAAGGCTTTTCCCTTCCATTTTTTTCTCTAAGTTTGCCAAATTTAGTTTTGGTAGATCCAGTTATGTATTCAACCCAAGAGGCGGCTTCTTCAGGAGTTCCGTTGCCTGTATTTATTGTTATCATCGGCTCACTACCAATGTGTTCACACCACTGCATAAATTCATCGGTCCCAACATCATTATTTTCCCACTCATACCAAGCATAGTCATAGAATGGTAGGCGATAATTTTTATCTCCAATGCCATTTATCCAATTGTATCCCGATAGATAATTCCCGCCAGGCCACCTTAAATAACTAGGCACCCATTCTTTGATCAATTTGGTAACGTCTTTTCGGAAGCCAAAGTTAGTATTTTTTGGCATTAAGGAGCAATTGGCTATAAATAGCTCATCACTATTAATTGTGATCGATAAATTTTTTTTTGTTTTTAAATCACTAAACTTTATATTTTTTTTAAATTCAAGCCATTTATCGCTGCTTTGTATAACGAAATCTAGCTCTCCAATTTGAATATAAACTTTTTGGCCAGTCCCTTTTAGCATGATGCTAAATTCGTGCTCTTCATTGCTAAAATTTACATTTATTGACTGCTTGATTCCCCTATTTTTGTCGCTTACTTTTCTTATAGTAATTTGCTGAGATTGTTTGCCGCTTCCAAATCTGTTTATTTGCTCTTCACCTTTAACAACGTATTCAGAATTTGCGTGAGCATACATTACATGTTGAGCTGAAGGATTGCAGCCTACCCATGGCTTTATAATTCCAAAATTTAAATGGTCATGCTCTAACCCATTTTCCCAAATTAATTTATCTGGGCCACAAAATTTTCTATTTTCAATGACTTCAGTCCATATACCGTTTTTATATATCGCTTCACCAATGTGCTCAAGATTTGCACCAAACATATGAGGAGAGAGTGGACCAATACTTTCATCAATATTAAATCGAATTCGATTGACTTTGTTAATCATTCATGCCCCATATCTTGTCTGCTGGCAGATGAATAAAAACTTCATCATTTTTAGATATTTCTTTTATTCCTACAGATGGGACAGAGCAGTCCAGAGTCGTGTCCTTAATTCTAATTTTATATCTAGTGCTGGTCCCTGAAAAAATAATAGAAGAAACAATTCCTGAAAAGTAATTTTCTTTAAATATGTTAGTTTTTGAGATTTCTATGTTTTCAGGCCTAATTGTTAATTGATGGTTGTTAAGCAGGTCATTTTTATTTTTTTGAGTGTACTTGATGGGACCAATTTCTGTATCAACATTTGACTTGTTAATGGTTGCCTGTAGAAAGTTGACACCCCCAAAGAATCTTGCTGCTCTCTCGTTAGTAGGTGATTCATAATATTCTATTGGTGATGCGTAGCTTTGAAGCTCCCCATCAAAAATTAATGCCACTTTGTCTGCTAATAAAACCGCCTCTTCCTGGTCGTGAGTTACGAACACCGTAGTTACATCTAATTTTTGCTGAATAGTTACAATTAGCTCCCTCATCTCATCTCTTAAATGTGCATCAAGATTACTCAATGGCTCATCTAACAATAAGAGTTTAGGTTTTGAGATTAGAGCACGAGCTAATGCGACGCGTTGTTGCTGGCCACCTGATAGCTGTTTAGGTTTTCTATCACCAATATCTGGAAGCTTAACAAGTTCAAGCATGTCCTTAACTTTTTTATCAATTTCATCTTTAGCAATGCCTTTCATTTTGAGCGCGAAGCCTACGTTTTCATTAACATTCATGTAAGGAAATAATAAATAGTTTTGAAAGACCATGACAACTCCTCTTTTTTCAGTTGCAATTGGTAAAAGGGATTCGTTATCAAGAGTAATATCTCCGCTATCAGGTTGAAATAAACCTGTAATCATTTTTAATATAGTTGTCTTACCGCAACCTGATGGCCCTAAAAATGCAACTAGCTCTCCTGTTTTAATTTCAAGGTCAACATTATTGACTGCAGGCCTATCCATGCCAGGAAAACTTTTAAATAAATTTGAAATTTTTAAATCGCTCATTTTGTTATGTGCCTATTATGTTGTTATTTAAATTTTTCCGAACCCAGATGTTGCAGAGGAGTCTCCTGATACAAACTTAGAGGTAAAGAATAAAATTACTATTGCTGGAAATATAAAAACTAAAGAAATTGCAGCAGTTAAAGGTGGATTTCCAGATGAAGCTGTTGCGAAGACAAGTAGTGGCAATGTTGTTACTTTTCCTGCGCCTATTAAAAATGTTAGTAGATACTGACTCCAAGATACTAAAAAGGCAAATAAAGCTGCCACAACCATTCCTGGTGCAATTGCAGGAAGAGTAATCAAATAAAAAGTTCTAATTTTATTGGCGCCTAATGTTCTGGCTTGGTGCTCAAAATCAGGGTTATAGTTAGCAAAAATTCCTGTCATGGTCAGCACAACATAAGGCATTATTGGGACTAAATGCACCAAACAAACTCCCCAGTAACTTCCTGAGAAGCCCCATGATATGAAATTAATGTTTAATCCTAGCACAAATGCAATTGGCGGCAGTATGGTAGGTGAAATCATGATAAAAATAATAAGTTTTTTAAATCTGAAATTTAGCAAGCCCAACACCCTTGCTGCTGGCAATGCAATGATTATCGAGACAATAGTTACAATGACACCAATTGTTACGCTATTAACTAGCGCTTTAATAATTGCAGGGTTTGATAGCCACAAGTCTATAAATCCATCAAGCGACCTAAAGCCTTCTTTTGGGATTAGTTTAAGTCTAACCCACGCTTGCAGGCTAAGTTCATTTGGTATGAGTTGAGGATAGAACCATCTGAAGGAAAAGGCATTGATAAAAAAAGCAATCAGGGGAAGGATCAATATGATCGAGCCCAAATAAATTGCATAAATGTTTACTTTTTTTAGGTTATTGTCCATAAAAGTTAATCTTTTCTAATTTTGCTTTGAGTTAACCAAAAGTATATGACAACTAAGATCATTACGATTATTGCAATAATCATGCTGAGGGCCATTCCTTCGCTTCTTGCATTAAGGTCGGGATTGAGAAAGAAATCTAAGGCCATTACTGGAAGCATTTGTGGATAGTTAACACCAAGAATCGCAGGAACTTCGTATGCTCCAAAGCTAAATGCAAAAACAATTATTGAAGCCGAGAATAGATTTGGCATTACCAGTGGAAGAATGACATATCTAAACCTTTGCCATTTGTTAGCGCCTAAACTTTGCGCTAATTCTTCAAAATTTTCACCAAGAGACTGGAGCACTGACATCAAAATGATAAAGAAAAAGGCAGCCTCTTTCCATATATAAGCCAAAATAATTCCAAATCCATATTTATCTTTAACCAAAATTGGGAACTCACTTGGCGATGCAATAAAGCCTATCTGGGTGAAAAATCTAGCCAATAATCCACTTTGAGAAAATACAAAAATCATTCCAACTGCCACTACTAAGTGAGGCATAGGTAAATTTAAAGAAAAAATAAAGTTACAAATCTTTTTTGCAAAAAAAGTTTTTCTAATAGATAGGGCACCCCACAAAGCTAATACTGCAGCTAAAAAGGTACTAACAAAGCTAACCCATAAATTTAACGCTAGGCCTGACCAGAATAACTTTGCATATCTTTCAGAAAACATGACATTATAGTAAGCATCAAAATTAAGATCAAATTTTCCAATAGCTGGCTGATAGCCAAGGCTTTGAAGAAATCCATACAGTATCCCTCCAAAAAATAATGTACCAATAATTAGAAGAGGCGGAGTTAAAGAAAGTACAATTTTTAATTTATCTCCGCCCATTCTTATGTCCTATTTTAAAAGGACGTTTGCTTGCCAATCAGCTTCAATTTTATCTTGATACTCTGCGGCGATATCCGAAACAAGAGCTCTCGCTAATATTCCTTGATCTTCCGCGGCATCACCAAGATTATTTTGAGCATCTTGAATGGCTGCAACACCATCAGAGCTAGTTACTTTTGCAGTGCTAATTCCCCAACCACAACAAAAACCATTAGCAGGCTGGACTTGAGCAGCTTGCAGAGTAGGCTCTAGAACAAGGTTAGCATAAACTAACGCTGCTGCTTTATTAGGAGCATTGTATGGAATTGCCCAATAATTGAAATCACCAATCATGTTGTTATAAAAAGCAAAAGCTCTAGATGTTGGGGGTGTTGTACCAGAAGAGTTTGTTGGCCCCGCTCCTCTTGGAGACTGAGTAAAACTCATATCAACTTCACCATTAGCAAATAATGCATGCAATTCAGCATTATTGGTTGGATAAGTTTCTCCACCTCTATGAAGATCAGCTTCCCAAGAATTTAACAGTGCCCATACTTTTGGAGCCCACTTATTGTATAGCTCTTCATTGTATGGTCCAACCCATTGTTCTTGGCCACCACTTAGTTCAAAGAAAATTTGCTTAACAAATCTAGTTCCAACAAATCCACCTTTACCAGGCCTGATATATGTAAATCTACCAGGATTATCAGAAATCCATTTAGTTAGAAATCCATAATTTCTTGGCATATCTTCATAGTCGCTTCTAGCTGAATCATACATAAAATGAAACTGAGCACTTGACCAAGGACTTTCCATACCATCAACTGGCCTTCCAAAGTCTAAATATACCGCAGGGTTATCCCATGCAACATATTTACTGTTTGGCAAGCCTGCAGCAAATGGACCATATAGAAGGTCTGCTTGCTTTAGTGTCCAGAAGTTTTCACCATTGATCCAGATCAAATCAACATTACCGTTATCTCCAGTTATACCAGCTTCTTTTTCACTTAAAACCTGGTTAACGACATCAACAGTTCCTGCAACACCAATTCTATTTAAAGTAATGTTGTAGTCGCTTTTTAAAGGCGCACCATAGAAATCATCTACAAAGCCATTAATTGCATCTGACCCACCCCACATATAAACGTTTACTTGTCCGCCATCTGCTGCAGCTTTAACGTCATCCCAGTTATTAAACCCTGGGGCAACCTCAGCTGAGGCTATTTTGGCAAAAAATAAACTAAATATGGCTATGGATACTATCTTGATTTTATTATTCATCGTATCTCCTTTTTTAGTTACAAATTATCAAATAAACATTTATTTGATTAGGTATCCAGTGGTGATAAGTAATCCACCAATGGAATTTCTTTTATCAGCTTTAATTTATTCCAAGCTGCAAATTCTATTAATTCTTTACTGTAATCACCCTGACCAACTGCATAATGATGTTCATGACCAACCATATTTAGGGTGTTTACTAAATTTTCTGAAGTTATCTTTTTTCGGTTTAAATGGATATTTCTAAACCATCCTCTAGTTCCATCAAAGCCCTTATTTGTGTGTTCAAAAATACTAGAATTCAATACTAATATTCTTTCAGCATTGTTGCTTATGTATGTAGTTGTGGTTTCTTGAGGTGCAAAAACTTGATCACCTGCAACACCATATTTTTTATCAGTTTTTCTTCCAAGTGTCGTGTGATCTACCCATTTAATACCATCTTCGTTTGCAAAATGTCTTGGCGATACTCCGCAATGCCACATCTGAACCGCATCAGCTTTTGTATCAAACGTGGCAAGGTCTAATAATGTGGATGACTTTTCAGCATTTGAGATGTAGTTCAAAAGAAGCATACTCATAGATCCTTGAACATCTCCTTCACAAGATACTGCAATGCCATCTTCACTTCCCAGCCAACTATAAGCCATGCAAGGCGCCACTCCGTATAATTCCTGCATTTGGGACCAGCATTGAACAGCTAGAGAGTCCCAGTTATTGTCTTCTTTCATTTTTTTTAAAGCAAAATAAATACGTGTTACCTTATTAAATGAATCATCATTAGAAACTGAAATGCTGGAGGCTACGCTTTTAATTTTTAGAACCTCACTATCAATAGTTTTTTGATCAAAACTTTCAGCAATCTTAACTAATTCTTTGATCGTTGACTCTTCGATTGTTATTCCTAGATTCTTTTTAATTTTTGATTGGTCAACCTCCATATTGTCAAAACCTGGAGAAATGCCACCTACCAAACCTATCTTGGCATGATTCATTTTCTTTAAAGCGACCAGAGATCTAATTGTTACGGAAAATTTGTTTATAAATTCATCAGTATCTGCATAATTGTAAAACCACTTAGTTGTAATTTGCTTATCCGATAAAACTTTTTTTATCATTGCTAAGTAGTGACTTGTAGAAACCAAAGAGTGCAACTTAACATCGCCTTCAGTCTCAATATCTGGAACGGCCCATATACCCATTTTGTCTGTTATATTGCATAGTGGGTATAGTTGTTCACCTGCGCTACATGAGCTTGTTTGAAGAAGTAAGAAATCTATCTTATTTTTAAAAAATTGTTCTGCTTCTTTAGAGTCTTTTGTTGAAAAGATAGTCTTATGAAATGGAATAAAATTTACATCAAAATTTCCAAGCAGTTTTTTTAAACTAGCTTCAGATTTTTCTCTAACTTTATATTCATTTGAATAGTATGGAGCAATGGCTGTTGCTACGTACCCGATATTTAATTTAACCGTCATTAGTTAATATGTCCTGCAGTTTCAACACAAAAATAATATGATATCACATGGAATGTTATAATAAACTTTTTTTTTCTTTATTCTTTAAAATTTACAAAATTGACTGTTGCTATAATGTTTTATAGTTTATCATACTTAATAATTATCTATTTATTTACATTGTTATAACAACTTATATTATGAAAATTGACCAAAATAAATTAAATTGGATTTATAAAAAACTCTTTACTATTCGCTCTTTTGAAGAAAGAATTAAAAAAATAGCAAAAGAAAAATCTGTCCCTGGTTATCTCCATACTTGTATTGGATCAGAAGCAATCTGTGTTGGTGTCATGTCTGCTTTGAATGACGATGACTGGATTTCAAGTACTTACCGTAACCACGGCCACTCAATTGCCAAAAATTGCGAGTTAAAGGAAATAACATCAGAAATCTATGGCAGAAGTACTGGACTATGTAAAGGAAGGGGTGGCAGTATGCACATCAGTGATTTTGATAAAGGTATGCTTGGATCTTTTGGGATTGTAGCTGCTGGCCCCCCAGTAGTTTTAGGGGCCGCTCTTCAAGAAAAAATTAATGGCGGCACGAAAATGGCAGCCACTTTTTTTGGCGATGGAGCAATACATAATGGTGCGTTTCATGAAGCCGCAGGTCTGGCTAAACTTTGGGATATACCAATGCTCTTTGTTTGTGAAAACAATGGGTATGCAGAAGCTACAGCTACTGATTGGCATATCAACACTAAAGAGCTAAAAGATATAGCGAAAGCTTACGACATGATTTCATATCAAGGTGATGGAAATAATGTTTTTGAAGTTCACCAAATTACAAGAGACGCTATTATTGAATCAAAAGCCAAAAATACTCCTATTTTTTTAGAGTTTAAAAATTATCGATTTTCTGGTCAATATGAAGGAGATACTCAGCTTTATCAGCCACTAGAAGAGATTGAGGAAGCTAAAAAAAATGATCCAATTAAAAAATCAATTGAGATGGCTTCTGAGTATAACTTTTCTCCTGATGAAATTAAAAAAATACAGGCAGATGCTTTGAATGAGGTAAATGAAGCATTTGATTTCGCCGAAACGCAGCCTTGGCCGAAGCCAGAAGATGCCCTAGAAGAAGTATATGTCAACTATCCTAAAGAGTTACTAATATGAGAGAACTAACAGTAAAAGATGCAATTAATGAAGCCCTTGTTGAGTCATTTCAAAACGATAAAAGTGTAATTTTGATGGGTGAGGATATTGCTGGTGGAAAAGGAAGGGAAGAATATCCAGGAACTCAAGATAGCTGGGGTGGCCCTTTTGGCGTAACCCAAGGATTGCTAACTAAATTTGGTCCTGAAAGAGTTAGAGACACAACGATTACAGAGGCCGGTTTTTTTGGAGCTGCCGTTGGAGCTGCTATGACTGGATTAAGGCCCATAGTTGAATTAATGTATGTAGATTTTTTAGGGGTTTGTTTTGACCAGCTGATGAATCAAGCCGCTAAAATGAGATATATGTTTGGTGGAAAGCAGCATGTTCCCATGGTTGTGAGAACAGTAGTTGGAGCAGGCTTCAGAGCTGGCAGTGAACATTCACAAACACTATATAGTTTATATACGCATATACCTGGACTTAAAGTCGTTGCTCCATATGACGCATATGACGCAAAAGGCTTGTTATTATCAGCAATTCAAGATGACGACCCTGTGATATTTATGGAGCACAAAAGATTGTATATGAGAAAATGCGATGTTCCCGTGGATATGGAGCCAATACCTTTAGGAAAAGGAAGGGTGAGGCGGCCTGGTAAAGACGTTACTATAATAGCAATACAAAGAATGAATCTTTTTGCTGAAGAGGCTGCAGAGCTTATGGCAAAGGAAGGGATAGATTGTGAAATTATTGATCCAAGAACTTACTCACCATTAGATGAGGATTTAATTTTCGAGTCAGTCAGAAAAACTGGAAGAGTTATTGTTGTTGATGAATCAAACCCCAAATGCTCTTTGGCCTCAGAAATTAGCTCGTTAATTTCAGAAAAATGTTTTGGTGATTTAAAAGCTGGAGTTATTAAAATAACTGCACCCCACACCCCTGTTCCTTTTAGTCCTCCAATGGAAGATTTTTATATACCCTCCACAAAAAAAATATCTGAAGCTATAAAAAAAGTTTACTATGCATAAGGAGACAGCAACTAAATATCAACATGTCTACACTCAGATTCGTGACTTTATATCGTCTGAAAAGTGGCCTTTAGGTGAAACAATTCCTTCTGAAAATGAATTAGTAGAATATTTTAAAGTTAGCCGAATAACCGTTAGGTCAGCCCTAAGATTGCTTGCCGATGACGGTTTAATTCTCAGAAAAAGAGGCAAAGGAACAATAGTAACAAACAAAACCCCTCAGTCTGATAATTGTTTTCAATCATTAACACAAAAAATTATTCAAAATGGAGATACCCCTTCTTCAGTCATCCTAGATTTTAAAAAAATTATAAATAACGACCATACTGAGCACTTCACTCAAGGTGAAAAATTATATTATATTAAGCGATTGAGAAAGGTTAATGGCAAGCCGTATTTGATTAGCAACGCCTTTGTTTCATATAAACATGCTTTTGGTTTGAGTAAAAATTATTTCTCAGAAGATGAATCTAATCAATCAATTATATTTATTTTAAATGAAAAATTCAACATTGATTTTAAGAAAAATTCACAATTTATTTGTGCAGAAATTTTATCGTCGTATGATTCTTTAGTTTTAAACAAAGATTCTGGAATTCCATGTTTAGCACATGAATGTCTTTTATATAATCATACGAATGAGTTGATTTTGGTTGATAAAAATATTACTTTTAATACCATTAAATTAGACCAGGAGATAGCTTCATGACGGTCCCAAAAGATATACTAAGTAAATTTCCTAAGCTTTCAAATGAACAGTTGTTGCTTAATTTATCTAATCCTATTGGCAAAAATAAAGTGATAGTCGATACCGACACTGCAAATGAAATTGATGATCAATTTGCCTTGGCTTGGACTTTGTTGTCGGGAGATAAAATTGATTTATTGGGAGTCACCGCTGAGCCGTACTCTTTCCAGCACCATAAAGAGGAGCTTCTAGAGGCTTTTGACATAATAAAAGAAAAAAAAGAAATTACTAAAGCCAATATGGGTTTAGTTAATAACTATCGGGATTGGGTAAATGGATTAATCGAATCGAATATTCATCCTAATGATGTTTATTTTGATACCCCTGAAGAGGGAGTTGAAAAAAGCTATCAAGAAATAATAAAAATATTTGATAAATTAAAAATGCCCTATGAAGGAAAAGTTTTTAGAGGGTCAGATCAATATTTATCTAGTTTTGATGAGCCTTTAGTTACAGAATCTAGTGAATTTATTGTTAAATCATGCCTCCAATATCCTCATGAAAAAATATATGTGTGTGCGATTGGATGCTTAACAAATATAGCCTCCGCTTTATTAATGGAGCCAAAAATTATTAATAATTTAGTGGTAGTTTGGACATCTGGTTTTCCTACTTATAGCCTTAATAATAATACTAGCTCTTTAAATTTGGTTCAGGACGTATTGTCCTCACAATTACTTTTTGAGTGTGGCGTTGCAAATATATATCTGCCTGGATATAACGTTGGGGCGCAGTTAACTTTATCTCTACCAGATATGAAAGAATTTGTTAAAGGAAGAGGAGAGATTGGTAATTATCTTTATGAGCTATATACAAACAACCCTCTTCATAAGCAAAGAGGGGTCCTTGATCAAACTTGGAGAACTTGGGTTATTTGGGATGTAATCAATATTGCCTGGATGATAGACCCTTCTTGGGTGCCATCACATGTTGTTACATCACCTGTGTTAGATGATGAGCTTTATTGGCGGCGAGAGACTGAATCCTTTCCAATGAGAGAGGCATTTGGAGTCAATAGAGATGCGATATTTCAAGATTTTTTCATAAAAATTGATAAATTAAAATGATTCTTGGGGTTCATTCTGCGACTTTTGTTAAGAATTGGCATGAGGATGTCATGCCTTATATACGTATGTGTAAAGAGGCCGGCTATAAATCTGTAGAGGTTTCTCTTCTTGGGCAAACCCCTCGTAGCGCGAAAGAAATTTCAAATTTAGCTAATGATTTAAACATTTCTCTAACTTGCACAACCGGCCTATCCAAAGAACAAGACATAAGTAGTAGCGATCCACACGTCCAAAAAAATGGAGTTGAGGCACTTAAAAGAGCAATTGAAATGACCTCAATTATGGAAGCTAATTTACTCACCGGAGTAGTTCATGCTGCCTGGGGTATCAGTAATACTATGGGTAAAGAAAAAGAAGATAAATTTAAAAATTCATCTAAATCTATTAAAAAAATTTCAAGCTTATTAACTGATAAAAATATTAAATTGGGTATAGAACCACTTAACAGGTACGAATCTGATTTTATTAATACAGTTGATGAGGGATTAAGATTGTGTGAGTTAATTGATCACCCCAATGTCGGCTTGCTTCTTGATGCTTATCACATGAATATTGAAGAAAAAGATATGTGCCAGTCAATTGAGAGGGCTAAGGATAAATTGTTTCATTTTCAAGTTGCAGAAAATGACCGAGGCGTTCCAGGGACGGGATCAATTAATTGGGTGGAAATTTTTAATACCTTAAAAAAAATAAACTATAACAAAAATGTTTCTCTTGAGATGTTTATCCAGGCAAACGTTGATACCAGTAAGGATTTGTTTACGTGGAGAAATATAGAAACTGACCCTTATGATGCAATTGTAAGATCTTTTAATTTCTTAAATGAGCATTTAAATGCATAGCGCGTATAGAAGCTGGATTTTAAATTCATATGACCAGATCAAATCTGAATCTGTTGAATTGGATAAATTAGATCAGCTGGTTGGCGATGGTGATCATGGATCAACCATCTTTAAAGGAATGACTATTGCTAAAAAAAGCTATTTAGAGAATTTAACTTCGCCCCTTGATGAAACTATGGCCACCATTTCAAAACAAATGCGAATTGAAATGGGCGGTGCATCAGGAATTTTAATGTCGATATTTTTTGATGAGTCTGGAAAGATAGATGAATTAAATTTGACCCTATCAATCATTGATATTTTTGAAAAATCGATAGAAAAAATAATGAAGAGAGGAAAGGTGAAGGCTGGAGACAAAAGTATTCTTGATATTTATATACCTATTTTAAATTTTTTACAAAAGAATTCTGATTTTCAATTCAAAAAAAATGAAATTAATGACATTCTTTCTCGATCATTAGACAAAACAAAAGGAATGGAGGCTCAGGTTGGAAGGGCTAAATTTTTAGAAAAAAAAGGCCTTGGTTTTATTGATCCAGGAGCCAAATCTACTGAAATTATACTCAGAGAGTACTTCGCGGCAGTTTTATGAAAAAAATAATAAACAATAAAGATCGTTTGGTTGATGACATGTTGAGCGGCTATATTAAGGCGAACAAAGACAGAGTTAGGTTTTCTAATAATAGTAATAGGATTATTTTAAGAAGCCAACCTAAAGATCTTAATAAGACCGCAGTTCTAATTGGAAATGGTTCAGGCCATGAGCCAATTGCTATGGGCTGGGTTGGTGAGGGGCTATTGGATGCAAATGTAGTTGGAGATATATTTGCTGCGCCATCTGGAGATCTAATCTTTGAGGGCATACAAGAACTTAAAGAAAATTCTGGATGTGTCCTTTTAATATCGAATCATGCTGGCGATGTGATGAATGGAGAGATGGCAATTGAATTGGCAAAAGAACACAATATTAACGCTGATTTATTATTAATGTATGACGATATTGCTTCCGCACCAAGAGGAAGCGAAGACCAAAGAAGGGGAGGGGCAGGAACTACTTTTATTTATAAAATTATAGGAGCGCTCTCTGAAATGGGAGAAAAAAAAGAATCGCTTTTAAGTCTGGGAGAGTTGGTTAGAGACCAAACAAGAACGTTGTCGATTGCTGTGGCTTCTGGAGTCTCACCAATATCAGGTGAAAAAATTTTCCAATTAGATGATGATGAGGTGTTTGTTGGAATGGGCGTCCATGGCGAGTCAGGTTATGGAAGGCAAAAAATGTCTTCGTCAAAAACAATAATAAAATTTATGATGGATAAAATATTTGACGACTATAACTACAATGAAGGCGATATAGTTATACCTTTTATTAATGGCTCTGGTGCGACCACTTTGATGGAGTTATTAATTGTCTATAACGATGTTGAAGAGTACCTTGCTAAATATAAAATTAAATGTTTCAAGCCATTAGTTAATGAATATATCACAACGCAAGAAAGTGCAGGGTTTTCAATTTCATTATTAAACTCAAATGAGCAAATGAGAGATCTATGGATTTCTCCAAGTTCAGCGCCATACTTTCACCTATGATGACTAAGCAGCAACATTTTAATAAGCTTTTGCAAAATGAAAAATTTGCTGCTCTAGCTATTGATCAGGGAACAAGTCTAAAAGACATTATTAAAGAAAAAAAAGGAAAAAACTTTACATCTTCCGATTATTATTATTTTAAAAAGCAAATAGCTTTAAGTCTTGGGGTTAACGCTTCTTCTATTTTATTTGATCACGATACATACTTAAGCGATCCTTCATTTAGAGAAATTAAAACTTCTAAGATCATTGCCTATGAGGATGATGCTTACAATATAAGCAATAAATCACGCATTACTTTGCTTCCAAAAAATTTGCATCACAGTGACAAAATCATTAAAGATTTTTCTGCTATTAAATTTTTTATGTACTTCAACCCTGATTCTGATTTAGTGGTAAATAATGAAAAATTAAAATTAATTAAGCATGTTGGGTCAATATGTAAAGATTTAGATATACCTTATTTGTTTGAGCCACTTCTCTACTTTGATGAAGAAAACAATATTGATCATCATAGTTATTTGTTAAAAAAACCAATTTATATTAGAAGTTTTTATAAAGAATTTTCTAAAGAGGAATATCAAATAGACATTATCAAAATCGAATTTCCTTTTAATGAGTTCGAAGTTAATGGATTTGAAAACGATAGTTCTTCTTTAATATATAGTCAAGAAAGCTGCTCTGAAATAATGCAAGAATGTTTTGAGAATGCAACAACGCCTGTTGTTTTTTTAAGTGCAGGTATGAAATTCAATAATTTTTTACAAAGTTTAGAGATAGCTAAATCTTCAAAAATAAATTTCCTAGGATTCTTATGTGGAAGATCAATATGGCAAGATTCTATTGATATTTTTTGTAAATCTGGTGAAGATAAATTTTTAAATTGGATGGATGAAGAAGGTCAAAAAAGATTACAAAAATTGAAAAATTCTATAATTAATAATTAATTTAATCATTGGAGAGTTATGTATACAAAACTTGGGATGTTTATTGGTGGAAAATGGATTTATGAAACTGAGTGTGGCTGTGGTGAAGATGTTTTAAACCCTGCAGATGAAAGTGTTTTAGGGTTCCTGCCTCACGCGAGTGAATATCATTTAGATGACGCCATTAAATCCTCCGAAATAGGCTTTGATCAGTGGAAAAATACACATCCCGATAAAAGAAGTCAGATAATTCTAAAAGCTGCAGATATCTTATCTGAAAGAACTTCTCAAATCTCTAAAGTGATGACTTTAGAGCAGGGAAAGCCGCTTGCTGAATCTGTTGGAGAGATAAACCAATCAATTGCTATTTTAAAATTTAATGGGACTAATGCAAAACTAATTAAAGATGAGTTGGTAGCTGATAGAGATAATGGATTAAAAACGTTTATTAAGCCTCAGCCACTTGGAATTTGTTTATGTCTCACAGCTTGGAATTTTCCTATTGCTTTAGTGATTCGAAAAATTGCACCAGCCCTGGCTGCTGGATGTTCGGTAATTATTAAACCTTCTGAAGAAACACCAGGCACAGCTATAGAGGTTGTTAAAATTTTTCAAGAAGCGGGCCTTCCTAAAGATGTTATTAATTTGGTATTCGGCGTTCCTCATGAAATTTCAGATTACCTGCTAAGCAGAGATGAAGTTAAGAAAATAAGCTTTACAGGATCAGTTCCTGTAGGAAAACTTTTAGCAAAGAAATCTGCAGAAACATTAAAAAGATGCACTCTTGAGTTAGGCGGACACTCTCCAGCAATCATTGCAGAAGATGCTGATATTGAACAAACTTTAGATATCTTAACTGGCTTTAAATTTAGAAATGCTGGTCAGGTTTGCATAGCCCCCAGTAGATTTTATGTTCATGAAAAAATATACGATAAAGTGCGAGATGGTTTTGTGAGTAGATTAAATAAAATAAAATTAGGTAATGGAATTAGTGATGGCGTAACAATGGGCCCCCTATCTAACTCCCGCAGAATTGCAGCAATGCAAGATTTTGTAGATGACGCAGTTAAAAATGGCTCAAATATACTTTGTGGCGGGAAAAGACATGAGGGCGTTGGTTATTTTTGGGAGCCGACTATTATTGAGAATATTCATGAAGATTCAAAAATTATGGACCAAGAAATTTTCGGTCCTATACTCCCATTATTTAAATTCAATGATTATGACGATGTCATAGCTAAGGCTAATTCTTTAAATTATGGACTTGCCTCATACGTTTATACAGCTAGTGAGACTTTACAAAATAAAATGGCTAAAGAAATTATTGCAGGTGGAGTTTCTATAAATACTGCTGCGCCAATGCATCCTGAAATTCCTTATGGTGGAATTAAAGAAAGTGGAATTGGTTATGAGGGCGGAATGGATGCAATATATTCATACATTCATAAAAAAAACATTAACATTATTTAATTAACAGAGAGGTAATATGAAAAATATAGGTTTTATCGGAGTTGGGACAATGGGCCTCCCTATGGCTTTAAATTTAATTAAAAATAATCACTCTCTTTCTTTTTATGATCCTTTTGCTAATAATAAGACTATAGAAGCTTTAATAGTGGCCGGAGCCAAACAAGAAAAAACTATTAGAGAGGTATGTAAGGGTAGAGATTTTCTTATATCTATGCTGCCTATTGGAGAAAATGTAAAAGAAGTCGCGCTTGGAGAGGACGGTATTATTAATCAAGATAATACCAATCTAATTTATATTGATATGAGCACAATATTACCGAAAGATAGTGTGGATGTTAGTAACCAATTAAAAACAAAAAATATTCAAATGTTTGACGCCCCTGTAGCTCGGTTAGTTAACAATGCCATTGATGGCACTTTACTGATTATGGTTGGGGGGTCGTTGCAAGACTTTCCTAAAATTGAAGAGATTTTAAAATGCATGGGAAGCGACGTTGTTTATTGCGGCACAATAGGTTCAGGAAGCAAAATGAAGGTCATTAATAATTATATGGCAATTGTTTCAAACATTCTTACTGCCGAAACACTGTCCATGGTTCACAAGTCAGGAATAGATCAAAAACTAGCCATAGAGCTTATGTCAACTACAGCTGCAGGGAAAGGCCACATGAATTTTAGTTATCCTAAAAAGGTTTTGATCAATGATATAGGTCCTGGCTTCAAAAATGTTTTAGCTTTAAAGGATTTACGCTTAGCTATTGAACATGGAGAGTCGGAAGGGATTGAGCTAACTTCAGGAAAAAGTGTCTTAAGTATCTATGAAAAGGCAATGGACACTAAATATAAAGATTTGGATTGGACTGCTATGTTTAATTTTGTAAAGGAAAGTAATAATCTTGATTAAAATAAAATCTTTAAGATCTTATTATTTAGAGTTTCCATTAATTAATCCTGTCATAACTTCTTTTGGAGTTATGAAAACTAGACCTTGCATAATAGTTGAGCTCGAGGATTTTAATCAAAATATAGGTTATGGGGAAATTTGGTGTAATTTCCCCAGCGACGGCGCCTCTTATAGATTTAATCTTCTCAACAGTCTTTATCTGGACAATATCATAGGTCTTAAATTTTCAAATCCAGATAAATTAATTGACAAAATTACCGATAAATTTAAAACTCTTTTTATTCAATCTGGAGACATAGGTTCGTTTGATAATATTAACTCTGGGCTTGATTGTGCTTTCTGGGATTTGTTTGCTAAGACTAAAAAAATACCCCTTAACAAATTGTTAAATGCTGATTCACCAAAACATATTTCTGTTTATGCCAGCGGAATTAATCCAAGTGACTCTTACGAGAAGATTGAAGTTGCAAGGTCTATGGGCATAAAGGCATTTAAAGTGAAAATAGGCTTCAATCACTCGTTAGACATAGATCTATTAAGGTCTCTAGATGATTATGTTGCAAGTGATGAAATGTTGATGCTGGATGCAAATCAAGGATGGAGTATTGAGGAAGCTTCTAAATACTTAAAAATATTAGAGAATTATAATTTCTCTTGGATAGAGGAGCCTATTTCTGCACTATCAAATAAAGATGAATTCAATAATATCATTAATTCAACAAACTGTAATTTAGCGTTTGGAGAAAATATCAATAATTTAGATGACTTTATTTTTCTAGGCCAGAATAATAAATTAAAGTACATTCAACCTGACCTCACTAAATATGGAGGAATTTCATTAATAAGTAATTTATCAAAAACAATCCAAAGCAATAAAATATGGATGCATTTTTTAGGAGGTGGAGTGGGCTTATTGACCTCAGCTCATATTATGTCAGTCATCAATCCCTCTGCTTTTTTAGAAACTGATATTAATGTTAATCCTCTTAGAACAAATTTATTGAAGAATGAATTAAAGATTGAAGGTGGAAAAATAAATTTTAATGACGAACATGGGATAGGAGGCCCTTTAGATTTTGATACAATTAATAAATATCTAATTTCTTCAAATATCTAAAACTATCTTATAATCGATTACTGTTTATTGCTATCTTAATACCCACTAGTGCTGAAAATTTTTAAGTTGATATGAGAGTGTTTGATAATATTCTTAGTCTTATCTCCTATTAAAGCCTTATCAATTTGCCCCTATTAAGAGCATAATTCCAGACAGTAGGATTAATAATAACACTATTTTTTGAAACAAACCTTCATTTATTAAAGGATAGATTTTTACACCCAGCCATGAGCCCAGCATTAATATTGGTAGTATTTTAAAAAAATCATAGACAATTTGTATGGTGAAAAGGCCCGCAATATAAAAACTAATAAGTGCAGCAAGGCTTGTAATAAAAATCATTGGCTCATAAGTTCCGCGCTGAGTATTTTTTGGTAATCGTTGAAGGCTGACCCATATTGTTGGCAATAAGCCACCCAAAGAAGCAAAGCCGCCCATTAGGCCACTAATCAACCCTATAAGACTGTCAAAAGACTTATTCTCATTGACTTTAATGGAAAAACTATTGCTTTTAAGCATCCATAATGTATATGCCACTAAAAATATGCCAATAGAGGTTTTAAATATATTTGGTTCAGTTAAAGTTAGTAACAACATTCCAAGAGGGGCGCCTATAACGCCAAATAAAATGAATGGCCTAAGTTTTGAAAAATCAAGCGTTTTTCGTAATTTATAAATAGGAGCGGCAGAAATTAATAGGCAGGAGGTAATAATGAGAGGGATTGCAGTATTGGGCTCCATGATATGAAGCCAAAAAGCATTAAGTATAAGCCCCCCTGCGAAGCCAGTTGCTCCGGTTACTAGGCCTGCCAAAAATGCGCCTGCGAGTAAAATTAGTAAATAAAAAATTGGGTCTGAAATGATCATAGAGAATCTATTTAATATTGGCCTTAAGTTTATAGATTATTTCGTTATTTTTTTGTGAATTCCATATAATAAAGGAGTTTTTAACTAATCTTCATTGGGGAAATAAATTTTCCATAATATGCTTATGTCTGATTACGATTATATAATTGTTGGGGCGGGATCTGCTGGCTGCGTCCTTGCTAATAGACTTAGTAAAGATCCATCTAATAAAGTACTTCTTATTGAAGCTGGCGGAACGGATAGGCGCTTTTATATTAATATGCCTATTGGCTACGGAAAGACCTATTACCAAAAATCTGTTAATTGGATGTATACAGCAGAGCCAAGTCCTGACGCAGGTAATCGCTCTAGTTATTGGCCTAGAGGTAAAGTTCTTG
>Ga0209711_10001260_pt1 | contig 24936 bp, 17 predicted proteins | sample ArcticOcean_MG_C_7_FD_187441 | JGI IMG/M metagenome (GOLD analysis project Ga0209711, IMG submission 187441) | Marine microbial communities from western Arctic Ocean - ArcticOcean_MG_CB11_88 (SPAdes) (version 2) | ecosystem: Environmental > Aquatic > Marine > Oceanic | place: Arctic Ocean...
GGCCTAGAGCCGCGTAGCGCCTATTTTTATCGATTTCTCAGCGAAGGTATTATTAGCCCTGTGGGCCAGACTCGTACTTTACCCGAGGGGGCTGTTGAGTCATTTCGTATTGGTGTGGCCTCATGCTCAAACTACCCTCAGGGCTATTTTAATGTCTACAGGCATATGGCCGATAGCGATCTGGATCTTGTGCTTCATCTGGGCGATTACATCTATGAATATGCTGAGGGTGTCTACGCTAATGCGGTGGCGACTGAAGAGCTTGGTCGACAGGTAGAGCCGGCTACGGAAATTCTAACGGTAGAAGATTATCGTATGCGCTATGGCCTCTATCGAACGGATCCGGATTTACAGGCCGTTCATGCGCGCCACCCCTTTATCTGCGTCTGGGATGATCATGAATTGGCCAACGATAGCTGGAAAGACGGAGCCGAAAATCACAATCAAGGGGAGGGTGATTTTCAGGCGCGTATGACAGCGGCCCGTCAGGCATACCACGAGTGGCTGCCCATTCGAACTGCTATCTCGGGTGATCAGGGGCCAATTTTCCGCAGCTTCAAAGTGGGCGGGTTGGCGGACTTGATTATGTTAGATACTCGACTGCATGGCCGTGACCGAGGCTTGGATTATGCGGTAGACCTGCCCCTGCGCACCCTGTCCTATGACGTGTCAAAGACTGGACAGGGCACTATGGTCTCGTCAGCGGACGCCGCCGTGGCGCCCGCGCACCAGCGCAGGTTGGTTAAGTTGCCGTTTGACTTCTCCACAGGCGAGCCCACAGCGATAACAGATTATGGCCTGATTAAAGATCTGACCGCGGAGACGCTTCCGAAGAATTGGCATTATTTGCCGGACACTGAGAGCTTTAAAGAACAGATGTTGATAGATCCGGCAAGGGCATTGTTAGGGGCAGATCAGGAACAGTGGCTAGACACTGAGTTGCAGGCGAGTAAACAGCGCGGTGCGACCTGGCAGTTATTGGGTCAGCAGGTGTTGATGGGCAAGTTAAAGTTGCCGGTATTAACGGATCAACAGCTTAAGCTTGACGATGCCATGCCAGCCTATCGTGAAATACTGAAAATGATGCAACTTCTCGCCCCAGAACAATTGCCGTTTAACCTTGATGCCTGGGATGGGTATGCCGTCTGTCGTGATCGAGTCTATGCCAGTTTAGCTGAGCATGGCGTCAACCCCGTGGTACTGGCGGGTGATACGCACAATGCCTGGGCATTTAATTTGGCCAATAATATGGGCGAGGCTGTAGGCGTTGAAATCGGCACGCCGAGTGTTAGTAGCCCGGGGCTAGAGACCTATCTGCCCACTGACCCCATTGTGCTGGGCAACGCAATGGTCGAAGCCAGTGCAGAACTCTTCGCCGTAGATACCGCCCATCGTGGTTGGTCTGAGTTGGTATTGACTTCGCAGGCGATGACCAATCAGTGGCACTTCGTTGATACTATATTGGATCGGCAGTTCACCACAAAGACTGCTGAGAAACAGCACTGCAAGGTCGGCAATAAGCGCTTTTCGTAATATCTATTGTGGAGTAAAACCCGCTACAATATGTAATGGCTTTTGATCCCCCTACCTTCCTTCAATCCTTGACCCAGCGTCCCGGCATCTATCAGATGTTTGATGCTCAGGGCGATATACTGTATGTGGGTAAGGCCAAGAATCTTAAGAATCGAGTAAGCAGTTATTTTCGTAAATCGGGGCTTTCTCCAAGAATTTCTGCTCTGGTTAAGCGTATTGCGCAAATTGATGTCACAGTCACGGAAACAGAAACTGAGGCACTGATTCTCGAGCATAATCTGATCAAGCAGTATCAACCGCCGTACAATATTTTGCTGCGGGATGATAAAAGCTACCCCTATATTTTCCTGTCGGACAAGGACAAATGGCCACGACTGGCCTTTCACCGCGGTCCCAAAAAAGCTAAAGGGTCCTATTTTGGACCGTTTCCCAGTGTTAATGCTGTGCGAGAGAGCATGTCATTTTTGCAGAAGACGTTTAAAGTTCGCCAATGTGAAGATGTCTTTTTTAAAAATCGATCCAGACCCTGTTTGCAGTATCAGATTAAGCGCTGTACTGCTCCCTGCGTAGAGTTCATTGCACCCAATGATTATAGCGCAGATGTAGATTTGACCCGCCTCTATCTGGATGGGAAAGGGGATAAGATACTCAAACAGTTAGAGCGCGACATGGAAAAGGCGGCGGCTGATCTGGCCTTTGAAAAGGCCGCTGAAAGCCGTGATCAGATCGCTGCGCTGCGCCAAATTCAGGCTCAGCAAATGATTGAGAAGGGTAAAGGGACGGTGGATGTGGTGGCTGGAGCGGTTACTAATGGGCAAGCCTGTGTTCATATGCTTTACATACGGCAGGGTAGAATACTGGGTAGCCGCAGCTATTACCCCAAAGCACCGCTGGCAGAAAAGGTCTCAGAGCTTCTGGAGGATTTCTTGCCGCAGTTATATTTAAATGGTGGTGGACGGCCGGATTTACCGAAAGAGATCGTTGTTAATGCGCCACTTGAAAACGGTCAGCCCCTCATAGATGCTTTAAAATTGAGAGTAGGGCGCAATATTGAGATTCGAGACTCCGTCCGTGGCTTTCGCGCTAAATGGATTGAGCTTGCCCAGCGCACCGCAGAACAAAACTTGGCTGGCAAGCTAGCCTCCAAAAAGACATTACTACAGCGATTCGAATCGCTGCGCGAAACTGTTGGCTTAGACGTGACCCCAGAACGCCTAGAGTGCTTTGATATTAGTCACAGTAGCGGTGAGGCCGTAGTGGCATCCTGTGTCGTATTCGATGCCAACGGCGCGGTTAAAAGTGATTATCGGCGCTTTAACATCGAAGGTATCACGGGTGGAGATGACTATGCGGCCATGGAGCAAGCTATTCGTCGTCGCTATACGCGACTGATAAAGGGTGAGGGCAAACTTCCTGATATTCTGCTGATTGATGGAGGCAAAGGGCAGATTGGTATTGCCAAAAATGTGTTGAGTGATTTGGGCGTGGTCGGAGTGATGATACTGGGGGTGGCCAAGGGGACTACACGTAAACCGGGTATGGAAACTTTGATCTTGGCGGAGCAGGAAAATCGTGTTATCGGACGGCCTCAGGAGGCCGCGCTTCATCTTATTCAGCAAATTCGTGATGAAGCTCACCGTTTCGCTATTACCGGCCATAAACAGCGCCGAGATAAAAAACGTCGTACGTCTGCTCTAGAGGGCATTCCAGGCGTAGGCCCCACGCGTCGCCGCGACCTGTTAAAACACTTTGGTGGTATTGTAGAGGTCAAGAAGGCCAGTGTGGCTGATTTAATGAAGGTGGAAAATATAAACAAAAAGGTTGCAGACGCTATTTACAGCGCCCTGTACAATGAGTAAGTTAGTCTCGTTTTAACCAGTCCTAATTACAGAAAGTTTTAAGTCGCCTATGTGGAACCTCCCGAATATCTTAACGCTGCTGCGTATCCTATTAATTCCAGTTTTTATAGTGGTCTATTACCTGCCGTGGGAATGGCACCATATTGCCTCAGCGGCTATCTTTGGTGCAGCGGCACTCACTGACTGGGTTGATGGATATCTGGCTCGCCGGTTTAATCAGGTCACCGCATTTGGCGCGTTTCTTGACCCTGTGGCAGACAAGCTAATTGTTGCTGCGGCGCTGTTATTGCTCCTCGAAGTCTATTCTACGCCCTGGTTCGCACTGCCAGTAATCGTGATTATCGGGCGTGAGCTAGTGATTTCGGCGCTACGAGAATGGATGGCGGGCCTGGGCTATCGCGACAGCGTAGCGGTCTCTGTAATAGGCAAAGTAAAGACCTGGGCACAAATGATAGCTGTGGCGTTATTACTGCTGGCAACGCCAGAGCGTGAATGGCTTATCATGGTGGGATTTTGCGCTATTTATGTGGCTGCGCTACTGACGCTTTGGTCAATGCTACTGTATCTTAAACAGGCCTGGCCGCAATTGAGTGCTGAAGCTGATAAGTAGTTGATTTATTGCCAACATCCCCTAGAATAGCGGCCTCTTGCACGTCTGTGCTTGAAAATGAATAAAGTGAAATAACGGCGCGGTAGCAAAGTGGTAATGCAGTGGACTGCAACTCCGCGATCGTCGGTTCGATTCCGACCCGCGCCTCCATTCACCCAACTGCAGATCATGCATGTCAGTTTGCATCGGGTAACCCATTAGCACAGATCCCTCTATAATGGCCGTCGTGGCCAAACTCCTAAAGGTTTAATGCGCAGGCCATGTTGCAACAGTCCCCATGTTAGAGATCATCCTTCCGCGTGGATTTTATTTAGTAATTGGCATGCTTGCATCATTAATGGATGTTACTGATAGATTAAATTCAGGGTGATCCAATCACTGCAAGTGCCAGTTGAGCCGCAGCTTAAGTCAGTTTTCAATGTAACTACAGGCAATAAAACCACTGAAGAGCCTTTCATTTCCATAGGCTCCCTACTATTTCTGATGGTGTGTAGCGATTGACCGCAGAGGGGGCTGGTGATCGACTTTGATAATAGGACCCTATTAGGGCTTTTATGCTAAGCGTGACCTCTTAAGTCTTTGGTCTATGCGGCTAAATAATTTGCTCGCGCAAGAGCGCATGATTAGCGCCTGGCGAACAGCGCTTCAGCATTTGCAGCTATCTCAATCTCATTGAGATCGATATGCAGTCCATTGACTGTAAATAGGATAAGCACGAAAGCAACCACTGTTATCATCGAACAAATGCCGATGAAGTAACCAAGGTCTAAAATTTTCTCTTTCATTGAATATCATCTTTTTTTATTATTAATATAACCGAGTTAGTGAAACCTTAACTTAGTAAGCGTCAAGCAACTTCGCACGGCCTGTAATATTACCGTTTTTTCGACGCCAATCGAGTCATCTTGCGACAAAGCATTGACATATTGCGACAAAGTACTAATACTTTCATACTAATCACACAACATTGGTACTGATATGGGGCAGGTGCGTGTTTCTGTTCTTGCGGGATTTGATGATCTTGTTCGATCATTAGGTGCTAACCCATCTGCACTGCTGGCAAATTTTGGCTTCGCGCCGGACTACTTGGTAGCGCATGGAGTCGACGATATGATGAGCTACTCGTCCGCAGAAAGTCTTTTAGCCGCAGCGGCTTTAGTGACAACCACACCTCATTTTGCGGCATTGCTGGGTACTAAACAGGATTATCGGTTATTAGGCTTGGTTGGACTGCTTATGAAGCACTCTCCGGATGTTGGCACCGCGTTGGAGCAACTCCGTGAAACGTTGTGGTTGCATGTCAACGATAATGCTGTCGCTGACCTCGAAGTAGAGAGCAATTTGGCGTTTTTAAGCTATACCAACACTGATTCAAAGCAATTGTCACGATATACCGATGAACTAGCGATTTCTCATGGCCGTACAATTCTTAGGGCGCTGTGTGGCAGTGACTGGAAACCGAACAGAATAAACTTCCAACATAGGCCTCCAGAGATTATCGCTCCTTATCGCCAGCTATTCGGAGCTCCAGTCTATTTCAGTCAGCCTAAAAACGAGATTGTCTTTGATGCAAGCTGGCTAGAGTTTTCTATTTCTAGCGCAGATCCGCTGCTCCATAAAATTTTAACGAGCCATATTCGAGCTCTCTCTACTGCAGTTCAGCATAATTTTTGCTCTGACGTTGAGTTGCTTATTCGCCGCGGGCTACCCAGGGGAGTAATTGGTATAGAGGATATAGCGGGCCAACTAACCATGCATACTCGAAAATTACAGCGCATACTAAAAGAGCAGGGGACTTCTTTTTCCCTGCTAATGGAGACCGTCCGAAAAAACATGGCTACAGAGCTGCTCGTGAATTCGGATATGTCTATTATCGATCTTGCAGACTATTTGGGGTACGCTGACAATACGGCGTTCGCACGGGCCTTTAAGCGTTGGTTTAACGTAACACCCATGCAGTGGAAGACCACTATCCTCAAGCATCGCTAACGAATTAAGCGCACTAACTAGTCTTTTCTCCTGTCCTAGTTTGTTAGCTCGCTAGATAAAACAAGAGGGAGACAAAAAAATGCACTGAAATAGCATAAAGCCGCAGTTTAAACGCTAGATTCATTCCACTTTAAGTTAACTGTAATGTATACTTCTCGCCGATTTGAGGTTGCACAGCGGCCTTTTCGAGTCATCGATCTGTAAAGTATGAAAAGCCCACTTCAGTATGCCCGGGTGGCGAAATTGGTAGACGCAAGGGACTTAAAATCCCTCGGTGGAAACACCGTGTCGGTTCAAGTCCGACCCCGGGCACCATCTATTTTAGTAACCCAATGGTTTACTTGTGTATTAATTCAACTGCACGGGTGGGGCAGACAATGAGGTTTGCAAAAAATAAACCTCAGAAAACTTGCGTCAAACATCATCCGTGCTAGTTCCGCTAGAGCAATACCCGATAACCTCAGACATTACCAAAGAAATTCTGGCATTATCCAGAGCCTCAAAACCAATTCAGTATTAAGCAGCACTCGCATCCAAGATGCTGCCAGCCGTTAAGATTTTCCGATGAATTAGCATCTGCAGTATCTATAAGATTTTCCGACGAATTAGCATCTGCAGTATCTAGAAGCTGCCAGCGTATATATCATCATTGCCGTGGCCACATGGTTTGATTATCGACCAATAATAGCCCATAGCCCATAGCCCATAGCCGATAGCCCATAAGCCCATAAGCCCATAGCCCATAAGCCCATAAGCCCATAAGCCCATAAGCCCATAAGCCCATAAGCCCATAAGCCCATGAGCCTGAGATTAGAGGGTTAAATGTTCGGCCCCTTTAACGCACGCACAAACCCTTTTACCGTATTTATATGGCTAGTCTATCGGTCAAGCCCGAAACTTACGCTGGGTCAGCATTTACCTATACATAATTCTAACTAAAATCAAAGAAGTTCGAGATAATCATGGCTCCAATATTTCTATCACGTGTTACCAGATACTCTATTATTTTGCCGCTCATCTCATTAGTTCTGGCTGGCTGCGGCGGTGGCGGGAGTGGGAATGATTCAACTCAAACCCCTCAAGCCATTGGTATAACCGATACTACCAATCCGGAAATCAGTCTCAACGGTCAAGCGATAGTAAATCTTGAACAAGGTGCTACCTTTACAGATGCCGGTGCTACCGCGACAGATAACATCGATGGTTCAATCAATGTCACCGTTTCTGGCACGGTGGGAACTGCCGTGGACACATACACCATCACCTATACGGCCACAGACGCAGCCGGAAATTCTTCTTCAGTGATTAGAACTGTTAATGTCACGGCAAGTAGTCCTGTTGTCACCTCGGTCAATGCAGCCAAATGGTACCATCAAACCAGATTACCCAATGGCTCAGGATGGTATAATAACGAGCAGCAACATTATACCGGCCGGACAGACAACTCTTATGTCAGTAATGGGAGTTTAAAAATTGTCGCTAAAAAAGAAAACTATCAAGATCAGGGGGTAACCAAAAATTACACCTCTGCACGACTCAACTCCAAGTTTGCTTTTCAGTATGGTCGCGTCGAAGTTCGCGCAAAATTGCCATCAGGTCTGGGGACCTGGCCCGCTATCTGGATGCTGGGTAAAAATATTAACGAGCTGGGCGCGTACTGGCAGACTCAGGGCTTTGGTACAACGAGTTGGCCGGCCTCCGGTGAAGTGGATATTATGGAACATTGGGGCCGCAATGAGAATTATATCCAAAGTGCCATGCATACACCTTCCAGTTACGGCAACACAGAGAGTATTGGTGGCCAATATATTTCAACTGCAACGTCCGAATTTCATATCTATAAGCTCGAATGGACAGCGCAAAAAATGGTTTTTAGTGTGGACGATAATGTTCATTACACCTACGCTCCCGAAGTAAAAACTGCGTCGACTTGGCCTTTCGACTCTGAACAGTATCTGCTGTTAAACTTCGCGATTGAAGATCAGATTGAGGGAAGTTTTACTGAGGCTGAAATGGAGATTGATTACGTCAGAATCTATGCCGACAATGCAGATACATCTGACACGCCTGTTTGGGCTGACGAGTTTAGCAATAGCGGTGTAAGTGACAACACTAATCCTGTAATAACTATCAACGGCAACGCGACTGTTACTCACGCAATGGGAACAACCTATTCTGATGCTGGAGCGACGGCGACAGACGACATCGATGGTTCGGTATCAGTTTCTACTTCCGGCTCTGTCGGCACGTCTGCAGGCACCTACACTCTTACTTATACCGCCTCTGATTCTGCAGGCAACTCGGCCACCGCGGCGAGAACGGTAACTGTTACTGGCGACGCCGATGAAGTTGCCGATCTCAATGTATTACAAAATGGCGCTGCCGATAGTATTTGGGATCTTGGATTGCAAGGTTATGACGCCGCGATCAATTACGAATCTTGTGTAAATGATGGCGGCGCTCGCTGCCCTAATATTTCATGGGAACTTTTCTCTGATCCCGATCGCGGAAATGTAATGCAGATCACCCATAGCGCCGAGGGTGCTATTACTGGTTTTTATACCAAAAGCTCCGAGCCTATTGACGCAAGAATCTATGGCGGCGGCAATATTATTTTCGATATAAAAGTCGTCAGTGGTGATAGTAATATTTCTATGAAAATCGATTGCATCTACCCCTGTACATCTGGCGATCAATATTTGGGTAGCAAAGGCGATTCGGTCTGGGAAACTGTAATAATCAGCATTGATAGCCTGGTATCGCAAGGCTTATCATTAAGCGCAGTCGATACGGGCATTGTTATTTGGGCAACTGCATTAACGAGCACTGTTTTCCAAATAGACAATGTTCGCTGGGAGGCATCCTAAACCCCAACTATCATTTAAGACCACTCTAGCCGTAACTAAACAATGTCATCCTTCAGAGAGTCAAACCTTGAGATTGAACAGTTAGCTTAACATGAGTCTTAAGACGCAAGATAAGACAAATGATAGGGTCTATAAACAAGCCGATTAACTGTATCTTTTTTAGCCAGCATAGCTAAACCTGGGGTCGAGCAAACTGTACTATTAACGCGTAACAACATATCTAACTTCATAAACGTCTGACTTTAAAACTACGTCCCTTAAGTTTACCCTCACTGAGTTTATTGAACGCCGTTCTACCATGCGCGCGGGCTATAGCAACGTAGGCCCTCTGATCGCCCACCTGTATTCTGCCTATTTCTGTGCCCGGAATACCATCAACACCAGTTAAGGCACCTACAATATCCCCTGCTCTAAGCTTTTGCTTTTTTCCACCACCGATTTGAATGGTCACCATAGGTGGGGAAAAAACCGGCTCATGAAGTAGACTGCTGGAAGGCAAGTCGCCACGTTCCATTTTTTCGCCCAAATAATCCTCTAATAAACCAATTTTATAATTTTCTTTGTGCGTGTATAAACTGCATGCGGTACCTTGCGCGCCTGCGCGGCCAGTGCGGCCGATGCGATGTGTATGGACTTCTAACTCATGTGCAATCTGATGATTGATCACTAAATCGAGCGCTTCGATATCCAATCCGCGAGCGGCTACATCGGTAGCAACTAGTACCGAAGCGCTCCGGTTGGCAAAACGCACTAACGTTTGATCTCTCTGCTTTTGCTCCAAATCACCATGTAAAGCCAATGCCTCATAACCGACTGCACGTAACTCCTTGGCCACCTGGTCAGTTTCGATCTTCGTATTACAAAAGATCAGCGTAGTCTCAGGTTGATGTGCTTGTAACAAAAGCCTTATTGCCTCGATGCGAGCCTGATTATTTTCTACCTGATATAGGGTCTGTACTATGCTTTGTCTACCGTGGCTATCCTGCACTTCGACAGTGACTGGTGATTGCATAATTCGCTGTGCAGTTTGTTCAATCTTGGCCGGATAAGTGGCACTAAACAACAGGGTTTGACGTTGTATAGGCATGTAACTAATAATGTCATCTAAGGCTTGTTGAAAACCCATATCCAACATTCTATCCGCCTCATCTAACACCAGGGTCGTGAGGTTATCTAGATTTAAATTGGCCTTGCGAAGATGTTCTTCAATTCGACCTGGAGTACCCACAACGATATGTGCTCCATGCTCCAATGAGCCCACCTGCGGTCCAAATGCCATGCCGCCACATAAGCTAAGCACTTTTATATTGTGGATACCACGGGCCAGTTTTCGTATTTCTACTGCTACCTGATCTGCCAGCTCACGCGTCGGGCACAACACTAAAGTTTGCACACGAAAACGTTTTACTTCCAGCTTATTTAGCAAGCCCAAGGCGAAGGTAGCGGTTTTGCCCGAGCCCGTTTTTGCCTTAGCAATAACGTCTTTATTGGCTAAAATAGGGGGTAAAGCTTGCGCCTGTATCGGCGTCATTTCTGTGTAACCCAGACTTACAAGGTTATTAACTAACGCGGTGTTTAGGCCTAATATGGCAAAATCAGATTGTGACAAGGCTATTCTCATATTGTTTTTTGGGAAGTATGGAGCTAAGACTCAGCGCTAAGCTTTGACCTAGAGCACAAAAGTCTTAACCGGCCACGATAGTATAAAGCCACCCAGCGGCATCGGGTGGTGCGTACCGATCAAGCAAAGCTATGAGCTAGGGCATGACTCACTATTTTATCAGAATAAACGCCCCTTAGCTGTTTATATCTCTTCCATCTGTGCCCAGCGGTTGAGGACTTGAGTTGTACAAAAGGGTGGTGATGGCGCTGCTAGAATTCTGTCTTTTGATAGGATATAGGTGATTTTTAAGCGTTACATAAAGTAGGGTTGATAAGTGACTGGTGAAAAGTGGTTTATATCTTGGTCGATGAGTGCAGAAAAGCGCTAAACATTGCATGACTCGCCTGAGGAGGTCCTGATATGGCTAGTAATTAATAAAAAATAGGGGAGCCGCAGTTGCTGCAGCCCCCCAAGGATAGCTAACGGAATACTGACATGTTATTTTTTAGGTGCCCAGATAGGAAGTAGTATCAATACCAAAATAGAGGCCTGAAGTATCACTGCAACTGGGTCGCTAGGGATCATTGAAAAACTAGGTACTGTAGCCGTGGCACCCATGTTTTCGACAAAACCCTGAGCTACGGCCGAAAGTTCAGTGCCTGAAACCTGTAACTCTGCCAACCGATGAGCCGTTGCCGCCATATTCCAGCTCCAAAAAGCATACGTCATATTGAAAAAGAACAGGGTGGTAAGACCAAAACCAGTTGCGGCAATTTTTACAATAAGGTTGTCACTGTATTTGTCGCGCGTGATACCAGAAACGCGAAAGGCTACCCAGATACTAAAAGCCATTGCAACTGAGTACATTCCGGTTCCCTGATTGTTCTGGGCTTGAAGCATAAGTATGTCTAATTCTGTCATAGTATTTCTCTTATTATTTTATGGAAGAGTGAGTAAAACACGCTTCCTATTAAGAAGCAAATAGACTAACGAGACGAGTTTTGGCGTCTAGTTGCGTTTTAAAATAAGCTACATAAGTCTGCTAGCCGCTTATCTAAAAGGGAGTTTTTTACGCTGTTGGAAGCCGAGTTGATACAGACTTGGGAGAGGGGTATTTGGCTTAGACTAGTGGTTGCGGTATGCGGGAAAAAATCCGATGAATCAGCGGGATAAAATGCTCAAGCGGTTGAGACTGATAGTCGGGATCAAATGATGGCTGGTCCCAGTTCGCACAGAAATCCACACAGGCCTGATAGTGCGGGTGATCTATGAGTTTGTCGCGGCTATTGCGGTCCTGATTATAGTAATGCATCCAGTAATAGCCCTGAAATAACCCATGATGTAAGACTATCCAATAGTTCTTGTCGCTCACGTAGGGCCTCAGCATGGCTGCAGCCGTCTGGGAATGATTGGCAGGCGCAATTACATCGCCGATATCATGGAGCAATGCGCAGGCGATAGTTTCGTCATCGGCACCGTCATTCTCGGCTCGAGTTGCGGTTTGCAGACAATGCTCTAAGCGGCTTATCTGGTAGGGTGAGTCGCCATCCATCAGCCGCAACCATGCAATCACGCGCTCGGCTTGGGCCGCTATATTGTCGGCATCATGGGCAAATACCAGATCATAATCCGCACGGCTAGCATGCTCCATGGCGGTAAACTGGACCTGTTTAGTCATGCTTATAATCCCGTTGGCGCTTCAATAAGACTAGCTTGTTAGCAATATTGTCGAGTTCAAAATAGGCATCTTGCAAGTGGCGTCTGCCAGTAGGCTGAAATGCCTCGCGCGCATGGAGTACTCGGTGAGCGGCAACCAGCATGATCTCACCGCCCTCTAGCCTAAACGTCGACCTATAGTCCTGCTCTGCGTCAGCGATCCGCAAGCAGAGTTCATGGTAGGCCAGGTAGAATGCTTTTATCCCTGTTTGTAGGGGACTCATCATCTGCATAAGCTGGTTGGAGAATCTCAAGCTAATAATGTTCCCGGTATTGTCACAGCGCACCAATGGCGCCGCTGCATAGGTCTCATTGTTATCATCAAATTGTCTAAAGGCTACTGGAAACTCACACAGTGTTTTAAAGTAGCTTGGATGGTCGCCGCGCAACCGCTCTAGCACGGCCCAACCGTCAACTACAATTGACTCGCCACCTGGTGCCTCATTGTGCAGCATATGTAATGCCTGTACCGAGGGTGGGAAACTGTAGCTAGCAAAATCGTTATGCGGCGGAAGGCCAAACGCGGTATGGGCTATATTATACACATGGCCCTCAACTGAAACATTGTGGATACGGTCAAATAGTAGCTCTCGAATGGGACCGATGACGGGTGCCAATTGCTCTAATGTGGCCGGTTCTTGAGGCGCTTGCTGAATGACAATAACGCCCGACTGCATGAAGCTTTCCAGAGCCTCAATGGCAACTGTTTTGCTGGATAAAAACGCGCTCCAGTTGTAGGTCTGAGGGCTAAATGCTTTCGGCCAGGGCACATACTGATAGGCAGGCGATGTTCCGCAGCTATTATGGATACTGTCTACTGCAAATAAGGTTTGATGGTTGTCGGGCCAGACAACGCGCAAGGTGCCCTGTTCAAGTGTTACTTTCTGCGGGGTAATATCTACGGGCACCGCACTTAGCATAAAGCGCTTTTCTTGAGTTTGTGTTACCCGACAATCGTCACAGAGACAGTTGTCTCTCAGCCATAGATTTGGCAGATCATATTGAGTGCCGTCTAACAGCTGCACTAAAACAGACCCATCCACTAACTCAGCACTACCCAAAGAAGCTACCATACGGCCCCCTTATCCATCGTTTATACTGATTAATTAACGTCTAGGCGCGAAATTAACACAGTTGTGGAAGGCTCAGAAGTAAAATAAACAGGGGCGTTGGCCTAGTTTTAGTTATGTCATTTTAAGTTAGGGGCTGGTCTTGTTCAGTCGTCTTTAAAAATATAAGGCCGCCTATCTGCTTTAAGCAAAGCACTATGCCGACAGGACGAGTAGCTGTCGACATAGCCACCTATCTGATTGCTAGCGCAGTTCTTTCGCGAGACCCTGTATCATACTACGCAAAGCCTTTAGCCTTTCCCGATCGGTATTATTGCTGTTCTTACCCGTGGCAAGTATCTTCATGGCCATCATCCTGCGGCTGAGGTTTTTGTCACCGCCGCTAGCCATTGCTCGCTCTGCGACATCAACTATATCAATAACGCGTTTGGCAGTCTTAGCATTGATGGCACCGTCTTTAAATAGCTGATCGATATAGACGCGCGCGACGATGGGTGATGCCGGCCATGACATGGGTATCTGCTGCTGTGGATTAAAGGTTTTTCGCGGTCCGATGGAAGGATAGGCCAGTGCAGCAGCAGCAATCTCATTGGCGCTGAGATACTCGCTGGGTAATAGGGTCAGTACGTCGAGACCCCTGGTGATCTCTGTGCCATATATGCGGCCCTGATAGTAATACGCTGACCAATAGCCACCGACAATGAGTTCGTCCTCTAAAACAGGGCCACGATCAAAATAGGCTATCTCGAACGGTTTGTTGGAGTCGGTAAAGTCGATAACCGAAATCCCTCCTTGATACCACGCCTGCACGAATATATCGCGGCCTGGCACGGGTATTATGGAGCCGTTATGCGCGACGCAATTCTCTGTTTCGAGCTGTGGTGCGGGCATTTTGTAATGGCTTTGAAACTCAAGTTTGCCATTATCAATATCATAAATTGCATTGGCGCCCCAGTCTAATGGGTCCCAGGCGCGGCAGCGTGCACGACTACCGCCACCCCACTCATCAGTGAACAGTATCTTGTCGCCGGCATTATTGAAGGTGGCAGAGTGCCAATAGGCAAAGCCGGTGTCAGTAACGGTGTCTATGCGCACGGGATCGAGCGGGTCTGAAATGTCAAATAAAATACCATTACCCGAACAGGCACCGGCAGCCAGATTGGCCGATGGGAAAACGGTGATGTCATGGCACTGATCGGTGCGCCAGGTGTCCTGAGTGTCATCGCCATGATCTCCGCCACGCCAGAGTCCTGCGAGGGCACCTGTTTTAGGGTCGGCAAAGACCGCAGGGCTACTGACGATGCGTGATTTAGATGGGTCGGTAATCGGTATCTCGATAACGTCGATACGGAACAGGGCAGTGCGGTCATCGCCGGGCAGTTCATCGATGCAGGACTCCAATTCTTCCTCTTCGCGGACGCTGGATGTCCCTGAGTTGTAAACGATAATTTTGCCATCAGCGGTTGGACCAGCCACCACTGAGTGAGTGTGAGAGCCGCGACAGGTTTGCACCGCGCCGACTTGCTTAGGACGGGTCAGGTCGGAGATATCAAATATTCTCAGCCCACGAAAACGCTCTGGACTGGCATCGGCAACCACACCTTTTAGGCCGCAGTCTAGGCGACCTCGAGTTTGTTCAACCGACATTATGAGCAGATCACCGACTATAGAAACATCACCTTGGCCTCCCGGGCATACAACTGAAGACAGTCCAACCGGTATCCCCTCTGCGTCGATACGGTACATATTAAAGCCGTGGTAGCTACCGGTGACTAAGACATCATTGCTGAAGGCCATATCCGTATTGGCGAAGCTGAGCATTGGGTAACGTCGATCTTGGGCTGCATTTTCCATAGACTGCGGCTTATCTTTATCGTCCTTACTGCCCTCGGCTGGCGTGGTCTGTTCATCCTCTGATGCGTCGGGCTTGTCGGCACCCCGCTCGATAGGGTTGCCGGGATCATAAAATCCTAAGGGTTTACGGAGTGAACTCAGTAGCTGTAGATTCATAATGGCTTCACCAGCATCGTAGAGCCCCGGTGCCAGACCAGCTCTTGGGTCAGTCGAAAGACCCACGAGAAGGCCATTCATGCGCTCTATTTCAACAGCCTGATCATTGCTAACGTCTGAGGCGAATTCATTAAGCTGCGGGTCATAGGTGGACCCTGGCCACTCTCTGAGGTCTTCGACCATGGTTATTGCACCATCATGATGAGCAATCATTAGCTTGAGAAATAAGCGGTCGAAATCGGTGCTCTTGGATGCAGCTAGCTGAATCATCTGTGCCGGCGTCGCCATGCCGGCCATGTTGTGCTCCGAGTGCTCTTGGTGATCTTTACTCGGCTCGGGGGCTATCTCTTCGCGTTCACGCAACCATGTCTGCATAAATGCTATCTCATCCGCCTGAGAGACATCAATGCGGTTAGCTAAGTCTAATAGGGTCTTATTATTGGTGCGTTGAGTCGCTAGCCTCGACATGAGGAGCGCCTGATGATGGTGAATGATCATACCTTGCATGAAACTGACATCGGCAGGTATATATGCCGAATTGGCAATAGCGACTGCAGTTTCAGCATCTAAATTGAGTGTTGGCTGTCCAGGCGCGCCTGGCTGGACGATCGGCACTACCGCTAGCACATTGGCTAAGCTGGGTAGGCAAACCAATAGACTTATTAGAATGGTCTGAGGAATAATTCGATTTAGGGTTTTACGCAGACTATTTTTCACGGCTTGCTCCTGTTGATAACGTGATGGGTTTAAGTAGCACTATAGTCGGCGTAGAGGGATTGGGGACGAAAACACTCAAATCATTTTGCGCAGGTCCCACTGTGCCAGTCAAGTTAGGTGCGTATAAGTGTTGCTTTTGAACATAGCAGCATTAATTGCAAGTTGCCTTGACCGACACTATAACGAGCGATTCCTAACCGTTGCGACCATGCTGGCTAGATCAGCAGCCAACAGAGAGTACTGCGCTCAAGTTATCTGCAGGGCAGTGCGAGACTAACGCATTGATTAAGGCTAGATGACTTATTTTCAGGGGCTGAACCAGACTAAGATAGCGTGGTTGCGTAGCAGCCTCATGCCAGGTGGCCCCATTGATCTAGCCCTTAGAATCCAAAAATACACGATGTATTAGTCAACTGTATTCTATTTTTTCTTAAGGCTAGTGGGGCCAAGCTGAGGCTGGGATTACTTATCAATACCCCAGATACCTGGGCCACGAGCGGCGATAAACAGGAACACAAAGCAGTACATCGCGGCTAGTTCACCGCCATTTAGCATAGGGAAAAAGTCGTTCATACCGTGGATCATCCAGTAGGCCACGGCCATCATACCACTGCAAATAAATGCCGCTGGGCGGGTTAATAGGCCAATCATGACCAAACCACCACCGACTATTTCTATAGTCCCAGCGGTATACATTAAAGGATTTAGCGGGTACGGGAACTCCTTAGGAAAGTTAAACAGCTTTTGGGCGCCGTGCCAGATGAAGAGAAAGCCGGTTACGATTCTCATTAATGCGTAGATTTTTTCATGGTGAGTTTCAAGTAGATTATCTAAAAAGTTCATCTCTATGCCTCTAGTTATGTTTACGGTGGTGATTTTATACCAGATTTTTTAGCAGTGTCATAGTTTTAACAACGCAACTCTCAAAGACGCAGACTTAGCGGGTGCTCGCTCGTCCCGTTGCTTATAGAGGTGGGTTTGATTATGATCAAGCGGCAAAAAAGCGTTTTTACGGTTTAGGGTAACGAAGCAGTTTGTATGGCTAGATAAAATAATAAAGGGGCTAAAATGTACACAAGAGTATTCTTTTCTATCCTATTAAGCCTCCTGTCGGTTGCGGGCAGTACCCAAATCCATGCTGCGGATTCAGTTTCAGGCAAAGATCTTTACAACCAGCACTGTTCGGACTGCCATGCTATGAGCCTGCGAGGGTCAGCGCATGGTAGCGAACTGGTCGGCAGTGCATTTATCGAAAAATGGCGCGCCTTGGGCTTTGATGAGCTGGATGCAGTTATCCGTAGCTCTATGCCTCCGGGTAATGCAGGGCAGCTAAAGTCGCAAACCTATAGCTCGATACATCGCTATATTCTATCGGCCAATAGCAGCAACATAGCCGCCGAAGATGAGAGTGACATAGCTACAAATGCTCCGGCAACACCAATACTCGAAGGATTCGTTTCATTTTCCGAGCAAGAGACAGTCAACGCGCTAGGGCAGAGCGAGTCTCGATTTAATAACCAAGTACTCACAGATTTTAAGGTGGTCGATGAGGCCGCAATTGAAAAACCCGCTGCAGCTGACTGGCTGTCGTGGCGTCGGACGCAAGATGGGCAGGGTTATAGTCCACTACGAAAAATTCATCGTGGCAACGTGAATAAACTATCCTTGGCTTGGTCTATGACTATGGAGGAGGGTAGTAATCAAGGTACTCCCTTGGTGAGTCAAGGCATTATGTTCCTTACCCATCCAGGCAACGTGGTCCAGGCCCTCGATGCGACTAACGGCGATCTTATCTGGACCTTTGAGTATGACTATCCCGAGGAGTCCAGAACCCTTGGAGGACCAACACGCAACATTGCGCTTTATCAAGATAAAATATTTATGGCCACCTATGATGCTGCCTTAATAGCGATAGACGCCAAAACAGGAAAGTTACTCTGGAGAACGGTCAAGGCAGATTATCGCGATGGGTTTACGCACACTAGCGGTCCGACTCTCGCTAATGGTGTGATTGTAAGTGGTATTAATGGCTGTGAGCGTTTTGTGAAGGATGGATGTTTTATTACAGGCCATGATCCGGATAGCGGGAAAGAGCTTTGGCGAACATCAACCATTGCTTTACCCGGTGATCCCAATGATGCAACTTGGGGTACGATTCAACCAGCATTTCGCGCTGGCGGTGACACTTGGATTCCAGGTAGTTATGACCCTGATCTGAATCTATTCTTTATCGGTACGTCGCAGGCGAAGCCATGGGTGGCGGCCAGCAGGGGAATGACGCCAGATCAAGCTGCGCTGTATACTAATTCGACGTTAGCGCTGAATCCAAATACCGGAGAGATTGTTTGGCATTTTCAGCATGTGCCGGGCGAAACAATCGATATGGAAGTGGGATTCGAGAGGATACTTGTCAACGAGGGATACAATAAAGACAAGCGGGTGCTATACACCATCGGAAAAGATGGAATTCTTTGGAAACTCGATCGAAAAACGGGCAAATTTTTAGGGCTTCTAGAGACAGTCCCGCAAAATATTTACCAGTCAATCAACCGTGATACTGGGCAGTTGGTATATCGGCAGGATATTCTAGAGGCTAGCATCGACCAGCCATTCACGGCTTGCCCTGGCATCTATGGGGGTCATAACTGGCAATCGGCTGCTTATGATAAGTCGCATCAGGCACTGATTATACCGATGCACCAGCTATGCTCCGATATGGTAGGACGTTCCGTTGCTAAAGAAGAGGGCGGCGGCGGTTTTGGTGGTGACTCAAAGACCTACGAAATGCCAGGTGCGAATGGCATGATTGGCAAGTTATTGTCGATTGGTCTCAACCCTATGGCCGAGAAATGGTCTCATTTACAAGAAGCCATGTTCCTCACCTCGGCACTCACCACGGCGGGAAAGTTAATATTCATTGGTGACTTAGATCGGTATTTTAAGGCGTTTGATTCTGAGACGGGTGCAGTTGTTTGGCAGACGCGGTTACCCGCGGCATTGCATGGATTTCCTATCACCTATAGCGTCAATGGACGACAATTCGTCAGTGTTTCTGCTGGGATGGGCGTTTTCAGAGCGTTGACGGCAACCGTTTCACCAGAGATATACCAGCCCTCAGGTGGTAATGCCATATTTGTCTTTGAGTTGCCGCAACGCATTAACTAATAGGGCATGTTTTGGGCGATCGGCCGACCTCTTGGTGCGGGTAATACGGTAACGGATCGGGTTGGATTACCGGTAAATTAGGGTCCGCAATACAATACTAGCTCCTGGCTATCGTGATCCGCAATGAGGTAAGTTTGTGATTAGACCCTCTGCTATTTTCGCACTACTAACGGCGGGCCTATGCTGGGGTACAACGGGCATATATGTCCGTGTTCTTGGCGAACGCGGCTTCTCGTCCTTTGAGCTTTTAGCTATTCGACTGCTGGTGGTATTCATCATCTTGGTCCCTATTATATTACTTCCCAAGATACGGCGATTGTCATCAATAGTGGGGCTCTCTGTCGCGCAAAGAAATGTCGCTCTCAGGGTCAGTCTGCTAATGCTGTTCTATTATCTGGGGGCTATTTTAGCGATTCAGCACCTTCCTCTGATACTAGCTGTATTGTTGTTTGGCTCATCGCCATTGATCGCATGGTCATTAGAATTGTTCATGGCACAGCGGCTCCCTGACAACAGTGAACGCGTCCAAAGTGTGGGCGTATTGTTGGGTACCCTGGGACTGCTCGGCTTGGCCTGTAGCCGACATGCGGGGTCTATGGCTCCGGCGGGTGCTATACCGCTCGTTGGTTATGCAGGGGGCATCACAGCGGCAATGGTCACCGTAATCAATGCCCGTATTTTGCGGCGGGCAGGTGCGGCGGCGCCACCGTCAATCAGTATTTCACTGATAACGTCTATCTTGGGAGCAGTGCTCGTGCCCTTATTGTTTATTGATTCAGTGGGTCTGGTCGATCGGATCCAAGATAGTTGGTTTGCGCTACTGGGCTTTGGTGCGATAGCCACACTGATACCCGGGTTTGCTATTGTCTATGCCGGCTCGAGATTGCCAGCAACAGCGACATCGACAGTGTCAATTCAGCTGCAGGTTTGGACAGTGATTCTTGGCTGGCTAATCTTAAATGAGACGCTGTCATACAGCCAAATTATCGCGGCAATTTCGGTGATGCTAGGCACAGCTTTGTGCCTGCTGACGTCACAGGAGAAAAGTCGTAGCTCGCTATGACAGACTAGCTTCGTGTCATATAGTGAATTGGTGAGGACCAAGCACGCTCCTGAATAGTGGTAGCTAGGTCGGGTCGTGGGGTGACATCTTCACGAATGGCATCCCACGTCGACCAACGGCAGGTAGGATTTTCAAGCACTCGGGCGTAATAAAATGCGCGCTGATCTGCCTTGAAATTTGGGTCATGCCAAAGAGTGGATAATTGCGCTGCGCCGGTTTCAGGATTAATTGTACAGTCAGAGATATCGACCCGAGCACCATTATCAGGGCAGCGATTAGTATCTTCGTCCACCTCTGCGCCATTTGCACAGGCGATATCAATGACCTCCTCATGAGTAGAACCAGCTGCGTCGACCCAGCCTTTGATGATTTGAAGGCGTTGTAACGGCGCATTGTCTGGATCGGCTGAGGCCATGACTAAAAACCCGGGTGACCTCATATCATCTAGCGCATCGTCTTTCGCTAAAAGAGTACCGCCCATACTCACTCCCTTTGCATAAGCCTGTTCGATGCCATCAGCCGCAGTGAGCAGACTATTATCGAAGTCATAGCCCGCGAAAAGTCGGATTCTTAATCTAGGCCCTGAGGTTGCAAACACTTCTTTGCGCCTGAAGGCACTATAAATAGATTCTCTAGTATTTTCTTCGGCCCATACGGCAGCTAAGCCGGAGGCTCCGAAAGTGGGGGTAGCAGCGCCCGCGTAAACATTGTTTTCTATCTTGATATATAAACTTTTTCCTAATGGAGAGGGGCGAACCGCTGACATTATTTTATTACCATAATAAGCAATTTGACCGCCTATTCCTTTCATTGGAGTAGAGCCTCTTTGCTCTGGGAAACTAGACAATATGCCAAGCTTGGAAACGAAGGCTGCTTCATCATTCTGGGTGGCCGCTGAATGGGTGTCACTAGAGCCAATAAACCCAAACTGGTAGGGATTTCCTATCCCCTGTTTCTCAAGGGATAAGCCATTTTTTAGCGCTTGACGCACATAGGAGCCATCCACTTTGCTCAGGGCACCAGTTGCTACTCTGTAAGGCGTTATCTCAAAGCCAGCCCATTCATCACGAGTCGACAAAATAGGATGTGTTTCGGATGTTCCTTTTATCTGAGTTATCTCTACTATTGGCTCATTTCTAATACGTGCTTGCACATAGGTTTCATCAAAGGAATTTTCGTTCCAGTCGGTTACCTTAAACATCTCCCCATTTGAGCCATTTGAGTTATGAGGTATCGCCAAACTTTCAACGCCCTCATTTCTAAGTTCGTCCATCCAAGCCCAGAGGTCCTCCGGGTTGGTCGAATGAGCGCGAGAAAACGGTTCACGTGGCAGCTTATCTGTTCCCTTGAAAATAACGTTTCTATGTAAATTCCCCATGTCCGAGCTGGATGTCGTATATTCATAAGCTGCAAACGTAGTAAATTGGCCAGGATCATTGAACTGGTCGGCAGCTTCGATTGTATCTTCCCAGGCAGCTCTTACCACGCCAAGAACTTCTTGCCGATCCAAACTGCCATCGATAAGGCCTTTGGTGGCATTGGGTATAAAACCTGAGAATGTCAGTAGACGCTTAACTGTGCTCATCAAATCTACACCGAAATTTTCTGCGGAATTTAAGTCATGATAGGGTTCCGAGAATTCATTCTGTGAGAAGCTGGTAGATTTTTCAGCGGCCGCTTTTACCAACCCTAAGAATACTGCGTGATCGGTTACAGCATAGAAATCCATCGGTTTTGTGAGCTGCATGTTAAAGCCCGCAGGGTTTTTAATAGGCTCCCCTTTGGCAAAACGATAAGCATCGAAGGGTGTTGCCAGAGTTCCGAAAGCGTAGCCGTCGAAGGAGTATGCGGTGTGTACATGCAGATCCCCATAGTAGACCTTGCGCTCCTGGCGTACGTCAGGTTTAGTAATAGTTGCGGGTTCAGGGGTAAGCGAACGTTCTAGTAATATAGTCTCAGTCTCAAAAAGTTGAGTTCGACCACCTAAAATAGCGCCGTAGTTCAGTCGCAGCTGTGCATCAATCTCTGCAGTTTCAGCAACTACACGTTCATTCCCATGGATATTGGCAGCGGAACTAAAGGTCTCACTAGAGGGGTCCATCTTTTCCCCAGAACATGATGCTATGACCAGCCCTGTTATTAAAATCAAAGCTAAGTGACTAAATTTATTGCGCATACTCATCATCGTCATACCCTTAGGTGTATGGCCAGTAATCGACTTTAATTGGCCTCTCATTATTATGGCATTTAGAGTGACAATATGTAAATGGCTACGTTGATCAGGTAATTGTTCCCTCAGTAATAGGTAAAGCGACGGTACTGTCTTTACCAAACTTAGATGCTATTGGCTGACTATCCGCACAACTTGTAACTCCTGATAGGGGTATGGGTATTTTCAACACTGTTGCAGACGCGGATTTTTGCTTACCAAGGCGCCGGAGAGCAGACATGCAAGCTAAGGCATTTCTCTTTGGGGAAATTATCCTGCTGATCGCTATGGGTGCTCTAAAAACCGACATGGATTCACGATTTACCGTCGTTGAAATCACACAAGCTGTATCTCAGGTGGCTCATACTGGGAGAAGCCACAAGGTACTCACAGCTTATAGAGTAGAGTAACCTATCGGCGCGCCCAGAGACTCGAGGTATTAATTAAATTCTAATGAGGGGTTGAACAAGAACCCTCTACACGACGCGAAGAGGGTATATTTTTGGTGGAGCCTAGCGGGATCGAACCGCTGACCTCAACACTGCCAGTGTTGAGTGATCACGAAATAAGTCATTGATGCATAACGAAAAGAGCCTTTTATGCGACTGCATATACTATGTAGGCTGCTCAGGATGCAATTTAAAATCCACCCCGGTCTAGTGGCAACCTCGATCTAGCCCTGATTTGACTGGATAGGCTTAAAGGGCAGGCATCAAGGTATCTAAATGATACTTAATCGCTTGTGCAGAGGTTCTAATAGCATCATCTGCAACCACACCATTAGTCAGAGTTTCGCCCTGTAAACCGGATAGATAACATAATATGAGAACACCGTCTGTAAGAGAATCTACCGTGCCGTTACCATTGATATGAGCAAGATCGCACATAGTTCCAATACGAGACTCTATATCTACAGTCAGTGTAAACAGCATCCGATTAAAACGGCTTATATGAGCTTTTAGGCGATGGATAGTGTAAGTGGCCTCGAACCGGTTACTCGTTGGATGGAGATGAATTCAATACTGCCAGCGTTTTGCGTACACGAACTAAATAACTGATATATAACGATAATTAACTTTTTTTGTCTATGCATAGGCTGCACTACCTCCAATAAAAGCACTTTTAAATAGCCACCTCTAGCCGTCTATTCACTACAATCCCAATCTATTTGTGATTTAGCTATTTATCTATATATACTTAGAGTCATAAATAGAAAGCGGTGCGAAAATGTTGAGTTCTATCAGAAATAAAATCATTCTCATGCCATTAATTCCAATTGTTTGTGCAATTCTTATTTATGCTTTCTTGAATCCGCTGGACAAGTCCAGCACTATTGGGGAGTTCTATGAAAAAAACCCTAATGCAGGTCCCAACGCTGAATTATGGGGTGCGGGTGGATCATATTTTCGTTGGCAATCAAGGCAACGTGAAAATGGTCACTGGCCTGATGTAAAGATTTTTTATCGTACGTTCGGAAATATAGATAATCCAGCCATCGTAATGATCCATGGCTGGCCCACTAGTAGTTATGATTTCAATGAGCTAATCAATGAACTAAAGAATGATTACTATATTGCGGTTATCGATACGCCAGGATATGGTTTTTCTGACAAACCCAAAGGAGACTACCATTATTCAATTCCCGATGACGCACGGCTTGTCGACTATTTTATTCAAGAGATTCTTGACCTTAACAAATTCACCTTATTAACGCATGACAAGGGTGACAGTGTTGGATTTGCTTTTCTTAGCCTTTACCAACAGAAAGATTCACCCGCTTACCAGATAGATCATCATGTCATTCTGAATGGGGGAATATATCTTCCTTTAGCCGAGTTATCTTCCGCACAAAAATTCCTTACTCTTCCTGTTTTTGGTCGATTTATGACTCGTTTTATTTTAACCCCTGATAGATTCACATCAGAATTAGCTAAGGTATATTCGCCAGAATTAACATCGAAAGAACAGTTAAATATGTCGTCTATCTTTAATTACCAAGGCGGCACTACGGTGTTCCCGAAAACACTGAGGTATCTTGATGATCGGCGTAAACTTGAAACCACCTGGCTGCAGACCTTAGCTCTAAGTGAGATTCCTGCCACTTTAATCTGGGGTGAACGAGACACCATTGCAAAGGTAGAGATTGCTGACTTTGTTTGGGAGAACTACTTAGGGAATAGAGACGCTATCGCTTCCTATTGGCGCTTGCCTTGTGCATCTCACTACCCACAAAATGATCAACCGAAAGTACTCGCCGAATTGATCCGTCGATCTCTATCTTATGATAAATCCGTATATGCTAACGTGCAAGATATGGACTGCACTCCCGTTATGATAGGTAGCCATAGCTGATATCAATTGTCGATAATCATCTATAATGTTGGGATAGCTTTCCCCAGCATGTTTCCAACATCGCCCTATTCCTTATGACCCTATCTAAAACCAAAAATCCCCCGCACTTACGTACGAGGGATTGATTTTTGGTGGAGCCTAGCGGGATCGAACCGCTGACCTCAACACTGCCA
>Ga0209711_10001269_pt1 | contig 24804 bp, 22 predicted proteins | sample ArcticOcean_MG_C_7_FD_187441 | JGI IMG/M metagenome (GOLD analysis project Ga0209711, IMG submission 187441) | Marine microbial communities from western Arctic Ocean - ArcticOcean_MG_CB11_88 (SPAdes) (version 2) | ecosystem: Environmental > Aquatic > Marine > Oceanic | place: Arctic Ocean...
TCATCAGATGCAAACAGTTTGTACACTGATGGTCACACCTTTTGCTTTGCGTGTAATACATATGGGCAATCCCAAGAGGAGGCTAAGGTCATCGAGATTAAACCAGTAGATTTTTTAACAGGAACACATGAAGTATTAGTTAAGCGCTGCCTCACAGAAAAGACAGTTAAGTTTTGGGATTATCAAACAGGAACCTTTAATGGTCAAACAACGCAGATTGCAAATCACAAAACCAAAGACGGCAAAACTGTTGCACAGAAAATTAGAACAGCAGGAAAGAATTTCTCAGTACGTGGGACAATCAAAGAAGCTGGACTCTATGGACAATGGCTCTGGCGAGACGGAGGTAAGAATGTCACCATCGTTGAAGGGGAACTAGATGCCCTCTCAATGTCACAAGCGTTCGACAACAAGTGGCCTGTAGTATCCTTAAAGACTGGTGCAGCAGGCGCTAAGAAAGATGTTAAGCAAGCTATAGAATGGTTAGAGAAGTTTGAAAGTGTCGTGTTTATGTTTGACAATGATGAGGTAGGACAGGAAGCAGCTCTTGAATGTGCTGCACTACTATCACCTCGCAAAGCTAAGATTGCAAAGCTACCACTTAAAGATGCAAGCGATATGATTATGGCTGGCCGACATGCAGAGCTTATAGATTGCTTCTGGTCAGCTAAAGGTTTCCAACCAGATGGTATCATTAATGGTGCTGATCTATGGGAAGAAGTATCGACGGAGAAAGAGGTACACAGTGTCCCTTACCCGTATACAGAGCTTAATGAAAAGATAGGTGGCTGTAGGTTAGGTGAGATCGTAACAGTAACAGCAGGATCAGGTTTAGGTAAGAGTCAGCTCACACGAGAGTTTGCATATCATCTACTGAACGAGGGCGCTACCATAGGCTACGTTGCGTTGGAGGAATCCAGTAAGCGCACAGCTCAGGGATTGATGTCCTTACACTTAAACAAACCTGTACATCTTGAGGAAGTACCTAAAGAAGATATGCGTGAAGCGTTTGACGCAACACTAGGAACAGGTAGAGTCTTTATGTATGACCACTGGGGATCAACAGAGGGTGATAACTTACTCGCTAAGATCCGATACCTTGCAAGAGGTTGTGGTTGTCAGTACATTATCTTAGATCACATTAGTATTGTTGTTAGTGGTCTTGAAGGTGGCGATGAAAGACGCATCATCGATAACATGATGACAAAGCTCAGATCAATTACAGAAGAATTAAATATAGGTATGATTGTTGTATCGCATTTACGAAGACCTAGTGGTGACAAAGGACATGAAGAAGGTGTGATGACTTCTCTATCGCAACTCAGAGGCAGTGCCTCCATAGGCCAGCTATCTGATATTGTTATAGGGTTAGAAAGGAACCAACAAGATGAAGAGTCATCTAACATTACAACACTACGAGTATTAAAGAACAGGTGGTCAGGTGAGACTGGTATAGCAGGTCAGTTATCCTACTCCGCAGCAACAGGTAGAATGTCCGAGGGTGTCTTTGACGACACACCTTTTTAATCAATCCAGCGAGATGATATATGTTAATTTTTGATTTAGAAACAGATGGTTTATTAGATGATGTAACTAAGGTTCATTGTGTTGCTATACAAGACACAGACACAGGCAAGGTAACGAGGTGCGACCCTACTGGAATAGGTTTTGCTCTTGCTACCTTAGACGGAGCAGAGGTTATTGGCGGACACAACGTCATGAACTACGACTTACCAGTCTTAGAAAAGATTTATGGCTGGAAACCTAAAGCTAAAGTATTCGACACCTTAGTAGCCTCACGTTTGATCTGGCCCAACATGAAAGAAAAAGACATGCTCAAGCGTACTGTTGACAATAAGTTAATTGGCTCGCACTCGTTAAAGGCATGGGGACAACGCTTAAAGTTCCATAAGGGTGACTACGGTGAGCAGGACGAAGCATGGGATGCTTACACACCTGAGATGCTAGATTATTGTGTGCAAGATGTAGCCCTTAACGTCAAGCTGTACGAGTTGATCTTATCGAAGAAGTATCCTGAAGAACCTATGCGTCTTGAACATGAGATGAATAGACTTCTTATTAAACAACAAGAAGAAGGTTTTCCTTTTGATGTGCCGAAAGCACAGAAGCTCTACACTCTCTTATCAACACGTAAGTTAGAAATAGAAACAAAGCTAGTTGAAACTCTTGAGCCTACTATCATTGTGCTCAAGACCAAAACAAAGACTATACCTTTTAACCCTGCATCCCGACAACAGATTGCAGACAGGTTACAGAAGTTAGGCTGGACTCCTAAAGAGTTCACTCCATCTGGAGAACCGAAAGTTGACGAAAAAATCTTGGCAGGAATTGACTTGCCTGAAGCTGCATTATTGACTGAGTTCTTAATGCTAAACAAACGACTGGGGCAATTAGGAAATGGAAAACAAGCATGGCTTAAACTGGAAAAAGCTGGACGCATCCACGGGCGGGTTAATCACATGGGCGCTGTTACTTCCCGCTGTACTCATAGTGATCCTAATGTTGCTCAAGTACCTTCCGCAGGAGCAGCCTTTGGTAAGGAATGCAGAGAGTTATTCCATGCACCAAGCGGTTACTCATTACTCGGAGCAGATGCAAGCGGCTTAGAACTACGCTGCCTAGCTCACTACATGAATCGCTTTGACGGTGGTAAGTACGGTAAAGAAATCTTAGAAGGTGATATACATACAGCTAATCAAGAAGCAGCAGGACTTGCTACTCGCCCCCAAGCCAAGACATTTATCTATGGCTTTTTATACGGAGCAGGGAACGAGAAGATAGGCCAGATCATTGGTAAAGGTGCGAAGGAAGGAGGTCAGATTAAGAAACGCTTTCTGGCTAAGACTCCAGCGTTAAAGAAACTAACAGAAGCTCTTAACAATAAACTAGACAACCAACGTGGTGAGAAATTTATTAACGGTTTAGATGGTAGGTTGATTCCTATCCGTCACCCACACGCAGCGTTGAACACTCTTCTCCAATCAGCAGGAGCGATCATCTGTAAGAAGTGGTACGCAACTGTAGAAAATATGATAAGAGCTAAAGGCTACACTAACGAAGAAGTTACTATAGTGGCGTTTGTTCATGATGAAGTTCAGATACTTGTTAAGAAGGGACTAGAGGATGAAATTGGTGAAATCACTAAAGCAGCCATTAAAGAAACAGAACGAGCTTACAACTTCAAATGCCCTCTCGACTCGGAGTTCCAAGTCGGGACAAGCTGGGCGGAAACTCACTGATGCTAACCGCTTGGGAGATATGGCAGAACACTACGCAATTACGTGGTTGTGGGATGAAGGGTTTGAAGTCTTCCATAACTCAGGTTGTACAGGTGCTGTTGATATTGTCGGTATTAAAGATGGTGAGGTTTACTTGTTTGATGTCAAGATGAATAGTAATCCAAATAGGGCTAACAATTCTAAAGCCCGCACAAAACTACAGAAAGAGTTAGGTGTGCAGTACATACTGTTTGATTCTAGGACTCGAAAACTACGCTTAGTAAAACACAAGGAATAATTATGGAAACAAGCACACTCAATTTAATCTTAGGTTTTGGTTTTGGTTCAGTCTCTTTTGCTTTCGCTTTTAAATGGATTGTTGAATCTATCATCCACTGGAAGATGTCTAACAAAGTAAGCACGATGGTTACTATGGACGCAGAAGAGTTTGAAAAATTTATGGAAGGACAAGACGATGAAGAATTCTAGAACACTATTAGTTGACGGTGACATTGTAGCCTACAAAGCTGCAACCATTGCTGAGACTCCAATCAATTGGGGTGATGGTATATGGACACTACACGCCCATGAGAAAGATGTCGTAGGGTCGATGGAAGAGTTCATGAGTAAGATCATAGCAGAGTCAGGGTGTGATAAAGTTATCACTTGTCTTTCAGGAGACAACCTGTACCGCAAAGATGTAGCTCCTTATTACAAAGCTAACCGTAAGCTTACTCGTAAGCCGATGCTGCTCAAGTATGCTAAAGATTATTTATCAATAAATTATAACGGCATGGTTGAGGACAACTTAGAAGCAGATGACTTACTAGGAATCCTCGGTAGTAGAAGTTTTGATACTGTTATCTGGTCACTTGATAAAGACTTACTAACTATCCCAGCTTTCCATTTGATTGATGGTAAGGTACAGGAAGTAGGTATAGATGAAGCTGATTATAATTTTCTTTATCAGACGTTAGTAGGAGACTCCACAGATAACTACAAAGGTTGTCCAACAGTAGGCGCAAAGAAAGCTGCACAGTTGCTAGATGAGAAAGGTGCAACATGGGAAACTGTTGTCGCTGCTTTTGAATCTAAAGGCTTAGGTGAAGAAGTAGCTATAGAAAATGCAAGGCTAGCACGTATACTACGTGACGGTGAATACAACTTTGAAACAAAGGAAGTAAAGTTATGGGCGGCATAAATGATGCAACACCAGCAGCATGGGACTCATGTTACGATTGGCGTATAACAACTAAGGAAAACTTAGAAGCAGCACAAGAAAAAGTTGAAGCCATTCGTTGTGCGCAGGCAGAAAAGGCCGAGCATGAAGAAGTTACGAAATTCTTGGAAGAGTTTAGAATGGACGACCCAGTAAACAAACCCGACCATTATAACGTAGGTGAGATTGAAACCATTGACTACATTGTCGATGTGTTAGGTAAGTACGAAGCTATCTCATACTGCCACGGCAATGTAATTAAATATACTGGCTCTCGACTATGGACAAAGGGGAACCCTATCCAAGATGCAGAGAAAGCACAGTGGTACTTAAACAAAATGATTGAACTAATGAAAGAGACTAAAGGAGTTAACTGGTGAACCAAGTATCTTACGAATATCTACAAGGCATGTTTGAAGGCTTTGATTACTTTCAAGCAAAATGTAATGACACAGCAATCTTCCCTGAAGACTTAGCTATTGAGTATCTTACTCTTGGTCTAGTATCTGAAGCTGGTGAAGTAGCTGATAAAATTAAGAAAAAAATTAGGGACGGTGAGCGTCCAAACCATAAGCAAGAAGTTAGTGATGAGCTAGGTGATGTCTTCTGGTACTTAGCAATGCTTGTTGATCGCATGGGTTTAAATCTAAGTGACGTAGCATTCGAGAACATGAACAAAACAATGAAGCGTAAGCTTGAGAATAAACTTAAAGGCTCAGGTGATAACCGATGAGTGATGACGGGTTAGGAACACCACCTCGTCATGTAAAAGAAGACAAGTGCAGAGCTTGTTACGGCACAGGTTTATATGGTTACGAGCCTCAAGGTGATGGTTTATATAAGGCTGCAAAACCATGTCCAGTTTGTATGGGGGTAGGAAAGAATGCTTAACACACCTTGCATACCTTGGGAAAGAGGTATTAATAATACAGGTTATGGATACTTCTCCTTAAATAATAAAAAACACTCTGCTCATAGGTGGGCATGGATGCAAGCGTATGGTGAAATACCTAAAGGACTTCATGTTCTACATAAATGTGATAACAAAATATGCCACAACGTAGAACATTTAGAATTAGGAACACATGCTAAAAATATACAGGACGCTTGGGATAGAGGGTTGATGAACCCACACACCAAACTAAACCTTGAGCAAGCTCTCGAAATAAAAGAGAGAAGTCAACACGAAAACAACGCTGCGCTTGGAAGAGAGTTTGGGGTATCAAGAAAAACTATACATAAAATTAAAAAGGGGCATGCTAAAATGTGTTACCCCACCGAGAGATTAAACTAATGGCTAGTTCTAATAAACACAGGTGCCAACACTGTGAGAAAAAAGTAAAAGAGACGCATAAAATTGAAGACATACATGTATGTTGGGGTTGCTTTAAAAGCCTATGCGAAAAATTTAGAGGAGAGTGAGGAGAATGATGGATTCATATCAGCAGTACATACACAAGTCACGTTACGCACGTTGGAGAGAAGACGACAACAGACGGGAGACTTGGGACGAAACAGTAAGACGCTACACAGACTTTTGGGTAGCACGAGGACAGATTGATTACGACACATCAGAGCGTTTGTATAGAGCTATATATAATTTAGAAGTAATGCCGTCTATGCGTTGTTTAATGACGGCAGGTAAAGCATTAGACCGTGATAACATGGCAGGCTTTAACTGTTCGTATGTTGCAGTAGATAACATGAGAGTGTTCGATGAGATTCTTTACGTGCTTATGTGTGGCACAGGTGTAGGCTTCTCAGTTGAACGTCAATCAGTAAATAAATTGCCCGAAGTGGCAGAGGAATTCCATGAAACAGATACTACAATCATTGTCAAAGATTCTAAAATCGGCTGGGCTAAAGCTTTCCGTGAACTGGTTACGCTTTTGTATTCAGGTCAAATACCTACTTGGGATGTGTCAGGCTTACGTGCGAAAGGTGAGAGACTCAAAACATTTGGTGGTAGGTCTAGTGGGCCTGACCCTCTTGTTAAGCTTTTTAATTTTACAATTAGCACTTTCAAAAATTCTGCTGGTAGAAAGCTAACGAGTCTTGAGTGCCATGATATTGTATGTAAAGTTGCAGAGATTGTTGTGGTGGGTGGTGTCCGTAGGTCTGCGCTTATCAGTCTGTCTAATCTTAGTGATGATCGGATGCGTCATGCTAAGTCAGGTAATTGGTGGGAGAGTGATACCCAAAGGGCGCTTGCTAATAACTCGGCTGTGTACGAAGGTCGCCCAGACTTTGAAACCTTCTTAGAAGAATGGACAGCAATGTATAAGTCTAAGGCTGGTGAGCGTGGTATCTTCTCACGTACTGCCGCTAAGAAGCAGTCAGCACGACACGGACGTAGAGATATTGAGCATGACTTTGGCACTAACCCTTGTTCAGAAATCATCCTACGCTCTGCACAGGTTTGTAATTTGTCGGAAATAGTGGTTCGTAGTACCGATACATACGAAGATTTAAAACGTAAGGTTGAGCTTGCTACAATCCTTGGCACACTACAGTCTTCTCTAACAGACTTCCGCTACGTGCGTAAGATCTGGCAGAAGAATACACAGGAAGAGTGCTTGCTCGGTGTAAGTATGACAGGCATCATGGATCACCCAGTAATGTCAGGACGACAGGACTCAGGTACATGGTTTGATCATCCTAATTTGCCTATCCTGCCTGAGGTACTTGAGCGTCTTAAAGCTGTAGCGGTAGAGACTAATAAGAAGTGGGCAGCAGAGTTAGGTTTGAACCAGTCTACGGCGATTACCGCCGTGAAACCTAGTGGTACTGTCTCGCAGTTAGTAGACAGCGCCTCAGGTATACACGCTAGGTTCTCTGCTCAGTACATACGAACAGTACGTAGTGATGGCAAAGACCCTATCTCAGAGTTCCTCAAGGACGCTGGAGTGCCTTGGGAGAAGGACGTGATGAATGAGGATAACTATGTGTTCTCATTCCCTATAAAGGCTCCTGCTGGCTCTACGAGCGTTGACGACCTTAACGTACAACAGCAGTTAGATTTGTGGGAAGTTTATCAGAACCATTGGTGTGAGCACAAGCCTAGTGTGACTATTTATTACTCAGATGAGGAGTTCTTAGCAGCAGGTCAGTGGTTGTGGGACAGGCTGGACACTTGTTCAGGTATCAGCTTCCTGCCTCGCACAGATCATGTGTATCAACAGGCTCCGTACACAGCCATCACTGAAGAGGCTTATGACGAAGCCTTAGCTAAGATGCCTGACGAGATTGTGTGGGATGACTTAGGTAAGTTTGAGACAGAAGACACAACCACAGGTACTCAAGAGCTTGCTTGCGTAGCTGGGAATTGTGAAATTTAGGAAAGCGGTAATGGTATTGGAGGTGGTAACCTGCCTCCATATCATCGCAAATGTCTGGTTACACTACCCATATAACCTGTTGATTTAAAAACTTAATTTCTAACCTTCCCCTTAAGAGAAACTACTAATGAAAAACATTATCATTACTAAGGAGTTATTAGATTTATTTAAGACTCTATTTCCTAATAACATCCCCACAAAAAGAATAACCGCTGAAGATATATCTTTTCTTCAGGGGCAACAATCTGTCATAAATCGTATGGACTTCCTGTATGATGACGAAAACCAAGTAGAAGAGGTATAATTATGTGCGGAGGCGGATCAGCACCATCAACACCACCACCACCACCAGCTCCTAACCGAGCTCCTGAAGAGATCGACAACGCTGTAGACTCAGAGTCAGAAGGGCGTAAGAAGAAGCGCAAAGGCACTAAACAGTTACGCAGAGACGCTACAGAAGCCCAGACTAATACGGCAGCAGGTAGCGGCTTAACAATTAATAAATAGGATTTAATCCATGATGACTAACGATCAACGTGTAGCCCATACATATGAAAAATTGGCAGCAGATCGAGATGTCTATTTAACAAGGGCTAGGTCAGCAGCAGAGCTGACTATCCCTACCCTAATGCCTAAAGATGGACATAATTCCCATTCACATTTTGATACACCTTATCAATCTGTAGGCGCTAGGGGCGTTAATAACTTAGCATCTAAACTACTAATGACTTTACTTCCCCCTAATGCCCCTTTCTTTCGCTTAACTATTGATGATTTTGATCTAATAGAATTAGCAGGAGAAGCTAGAGGACAAGCCGAGGAAGCACTTGCTCGTATTGAGAGATCAGCCGCACAGGTTGTCGAAGCTAAAGCCATACGTGTACCTGCGTTTGAAATGTTAAAGCAACTTATTGTAAGCGGTAACGCCTTAATACATATGCCCCCTAAAGGCGGTATGAAAGTATTTCGTTTAGATCGTTTTGTTGTCAGTCGGGACACAATGGGTAATTTACTAAAGATTGTAGTAAAAGAAACTATAGCCTTTGACGCTTTACCTAAAGAAGTCCAACAGGCTTTGATAGATACTGAAGGTTACCAAGATACTGTGGACACAAAAGAGTGTGATCTATACACTTGTGTTCGTCGAGAAGGTAATAAATTTTTAGTACACCAAGAAGTAAAAGGTATACACATACCTAAATCTGAAGGTTCTTATCCAGAAGATAAACTACCTTGGTTAGCTTTACGGTTCATCGCTATCGATGGTGAAGATTACGGACGAGGTTTCGTAGAAGAGTATCACGGTGATTTAAAATCTCTTGAGTCTTTAACAAGAGCTATTGTAGAAGGAAGCGCAGCTAGCGCTAAACTTCTCTTCATGGTACGGCCCAACGGTACAACTAAAATACGTAACATTGCTGACAGCCCCAACGGTGCTATAATCTCAGGTGATGCTAATGACGTTACTACCCTGCAAGCAAACAAATTCAATGACTTCCGTGTAGCTCAAGAAACCATGCAGACTATTACTGAAAGGTTATCGTTTGCTTTCTTACTAAATAGCTCAGTCCAGCGCCAAGCTGAACGTGTAACGGCTGAAGAAGTACGCTATATGGCTCAGGAATTAGAAACTGCTTTAGGTGGTATCTACTCCGTCTTATCACAAGAGTTCCAACTACCGCTAGTAAACCTTCTCCTCAATAAGATGCAGAAGGAAGGCAAAATGCCTAAATTCCCTAAAGACACTTTAAAGCCTCAGATTGTCACAGGTTTAGAAGCTCTTGGTAGAGGACAGGATTTAAACAAACTCCAATCCTTCTTACAAATGCTTGCTCCCTTAGGCCAACAAGTTATTGCACAAGAAATGAACATAGATGATTATATAGATCGTTTAGGTGCGTCTCTTGGTATTGACACTCAAGGTTTAATAAAGACTCCAGAGCAAAAGATGGAACTGAAACAGCAACAGCAACAACAAATGATGCAACAACAAATGATGCAGATGGCTGAGAAAGGTGTACCAGCAGCAGCTAAAGGTATGGTTGAAGCGCAAAGTGCTCAGAATGCACAGCCTGAGGAGGAATAATGAATGATCCTACACAGCTTATTCCTGACGGTTTTTTAAACGGTGGAGCTATTCCTAACGAAGTAACCATTAATCTTGAAGATGGTTTAGGAGCAGCTCAGGAAGCTATGGCTAATCCTCAAATAAACGCAGGAGTTCAGGCTGGTGTGCAAGCTGTTACAGACGGTATTCAATCTGTATCAGAAGCAGCAGCCCCTCCAGCAGTTGAAGAAGAGGTTGTGCCAGAAGCTCAAGCCGATCCTGAGGCTCAAGCCGAGCCTGAGGCGGTCGAACCCGCAGACCCTTCTGAAGATTTTTACTTACTAATAGGTAAACATGCAGAAGAGGATCATGGGGATTTTCCCGTACGTACCGCAGATGCTAAAGAAGCCCATCTTAAAGAAGAAGAAAGGTCTTTTGATGTAGGTTACGGACATAAAGTAAAAGATACTGAGTGGGAATCAAAAACAATACACGGTATCCCCTTTGTAGACGCAGAAGGTAAGTTTATTGATCTTACTGAAGACCAAAAACGTACTATACTTACTGCCGATATGAAAGCGGAGTCAGATTTAGCCAGAAAAAATGGTTGGGATGCAGCCTTAAAGAAGTATGGCACTACATGGGAAAAGTTAGACATGCGTTATCGCTACGCTCTTACATCACTAGCTTTTAATGTAGGTGGTAGTAAGGCGGCAGAAGATTGGGACTTAGTTCTAAAAGCAGCAAAGGATAAAAATAAAGTAGACTTTGCTAAACATCTTAGGCGTATGGATAACGATGAATATACAGCAGGTATGGACAACCGAGTTTTAAAAGAGTTGTTCTATTCTATGATTATTCGAGAAGCCTCTGAGGTTTCTGAAGTTCTTGTATTAGGCAACGCTAACCAAGCGGGTGTTCCTAAAGGCTCTCCTAAAGTAACAATAGAAGAGCCTAAAGAATTTAAAACCCGTGGCGAAGCCTTCAACTACCATCGAAAAAAAGGTGATAAAACCTTTAAGTGGGAAGGCAAGTTATATAATACAGAGATTAAAACCCCTTAAAATAGAGAGACTATTATGGATCAAATAACAACAAACACAGATACACCTGAGAGCACAGAAGCAGCATTATCTCATGATGAAGAGATGATTAAAGTTGCTGAGGGTATAGAGCAGGCTAACGACCCTGAACGACCTGATTGGCTCCCAGAAAAATTTAAGTCTTCTGAAGACATGGCTAGGGCATATGCTAACCTTGAAAAGAAAATGGGTAGCCCCGAAGAGTCTTCAGATGTAGAAGAGCAGGTAGAGGTTGAAGAAGCCTCTGATGATGCGCCTAGTGCAAATGAAGTTGCAGATGTCATTAATAAGACAGGCTTAGATTACGACTCGATGCAAAACGAGTACGACGAAAGCGGAGAACTTTCTCAAGCTACTATGGACACTTTAGCAGAGAAAGGTTTTTCTAACGAATTGGTAAACAGTTGGGTTAAAGGACAACAATCCTTACTCGATGGTTATCAAAACTCCGTCTATGAAAGTGTAGGCGGTCAAGAAGCTTACGGTGAAATGCAAAGTTGGGCATCGGACAACCTCAGTGATTCTGAAATCCAAGCCTACGACAGAGCCGTATCTTCTGGAGACATAGGATTAGTTAAGTTAGCAGTAAGTGGTTTACAAACCAAGTATCATACTGCCGAAGGTTCAGACCCCTCGTTATTAACGCAGGGACAATCTAACAATTCAGCAGGTGGTATGTTTAACTCATGGGCAGAAGTAAACTCTGCTATGGGTAATGCCCGATACGAAAGTGATCCCGCATACCGCCAACAGGTTGCTGCCAAATTAGGTAGAAGCCAACTATAATAGTCTCTTTTGCTCCCTTCGGGGAGCTTTTTAATTCCAAAAGTACAACAACACAAATACAATTACCTTTGACCCTCCGAGGAGGATAATCTCAGAGAACGCATAAGTGTTAAGTGACTGAGTAGAATCTTAATCATTTAAACATTAAACTAAAAGGTAAAACATTATGTCAAATTACTCAAGTACAGCTTCCCGTTCGGGTCAGGCTGCCTCAGCTACAGATAAGAAAGGTTTATTTCTTAAAGTTTTCGCTGGTGAAGTCTTAACAGCTTTTAATACTAACAACATCGGTATGGGTGTTACCCGTGTACGAACCATCACAAGTGGTAAGTCGGCTTCATTCCCTTTAACTGGTCTAGCTTCGGCAGTTGAACATGCTGCTGGTACAGAAATTGTACCTAACAAATTGAACCACAATGAAACTCTTGTTTCGATCAACAACTTGTTAACAAGCTCTGCGTTTGTTGCTAACATTGATGAAGCAATGAATCACTATGATGTACGTTCAATCTACTCTAAAGAAATTGGACAGGCGTTAGCTAAAGCTGCTGACGTTAACATCTTCAAGTCTATTGCTAACGCTTCTGTTGGTAAAGATAATAGCGGTACTGATTTACTCAAAGGTGACACCACTGTTACTTCTGGTGGTACTGTTGTTACTGCAACAGATACTAGTGCAATCACTGGTGCAGCAGGCGCTGACTTCATCTTTGAAGCTCTGCAAACTCTTGATGAGAAGAATGTTACTGGTGAGCGTTATGTGGTATTACCACCTGCGTTATACTACGCAATGTTCAAAGGTACTGTAGCTGGTCAAGCGGCTTTCATGTCTGGTGATTTTGGTAGTGGTGGTAACTTAAACTCTGGTACTGTACCGATGATTGGTGGTGCTAAAGTGTTTATGTCTAACAACCTTCCTGCAACGGAAGCTGCTTACTCAGTTGGTGCATCTGCTGCTGGTGATCAAATCCTTCAAGGTTTGGTTTTCACTAAAGATGCTGCGGCAACTGTGAAACTTCTTGATTTGGGTGTTGAGTCTGAATATTTAATTCAGAACCAAGGCACATTGATGGTTGCTAAGTACGCAATGGGACATGACGCTCTACGTGGCGAATGTGCTGTACGTTTAGTTAGATCTACATCTGCATAAGTTGTAGCATTATTGAGAGCACCCCTTCGGGGGTGTTTCTCTCTTTATTTTTCCATTGAGGTAAACATGACAACTCCAACTACAAAACTGGAAGCAGTAAACACTATGCTGTCCACCATTGGTGAAGCGCCAGTGAATAGCCTTTCGTCTGGTCTAGTGGACGCTGAAACTGCTGAGACAATCCTCAATAATGTTTCAAGAAGTGTTCAGGCACACGGCTGGAACTTTAATTCTGAACCAGACTACACAGTAGCTGCGGATTCAGAAGGTAACTTGGTACTGCCAGCTAATGTTGTAAGAGCAGACCTAGCTAATTCAGAAACAAAATACAGAAGCTCTAAGAACGAGTACGTTCAACGGGGTAATAGAATATATGATAAAGTAAAACACACCTTTAACATAGGCAAAGCCTTAGTTCTCGATGTGGTAGTATTGCTCGACTTCACAGACATGCCTGAGGTAGCTCGTCGTTATGTGACTGTACGGGCGGCTCGTATATTTCAAGAGAGGGTCGTCGGCTCAGATAAACTCTCCGCTATGAACAGAAATGATGAGCAACAAGCCCTTTATCATCTACAAGAATTAGAAGGTGATAATGGTGATTATAATATATTTGATGATTACGGAACAGCCAGTGCGCTTGACCGTAGTATCGGAACCAAGGTGATAACTAATGGCTCTAGTTTCTAAAAGTATACCCAACTTCATTAACGGGGTTTCACAACAGCCTCCAGCTATAAGACTTGCTGGACAAGCTGAGACACAGGAAAACGGTTACTCTGATGTTGTAGAAGGTTTAAAAAAACGCCCACCAAGTACGTTTTTAAATAAGCTAAAGAAAACAAACCCAGCGGGTACAACCTACCTAACTACTGTAGAGATTAACCGAAGTAATTTCCACACTTACAAACGAAGCTCCGATGAACAATATACAGTAGTCACAGACCCTGTAACTCCTAAAGTTTACGTTTACGATATTCAAGGTAGCTTAAGGTATGAATCAGGTGTGGCTAGTTGGAATGCTGCGGGTGCTTCAATAGAAACCAACTCTGATAACACAGCCTTAACTACTTATCTAGGTACAAACTCAATAACTGATGCTGATCTTGCTTTAACATCTGTATCAGATTATACCTTCTTAGTTAATAAGAAAAAAGTTGTGGCTAAAAACACATCTACACCTAATAGTCTAAGACCTTACGAAGCTGTGTATTATATGAAGCAAATGGCTTTCGGAAAAACATACCGTTTTGACATCTACCGCTCAAACGATCCTTTAATATCAGCGGACACAACATGGTCTGGGGCGCATGGTACAGCTACTACACTTGATGGAGGGGGCGGTGATGCACACGAAGAAGTACGAGGTTTAAAAACAGGTAAGTTTTTCGATGTTACTGTTGATGGTGTAACAGCAGAGGTTGGCGCTACTTCGGATAGAGCAGTTATGAGTGCGTCAGCTTTAGCAGGAGAGAATTTAGAAACATTAAGACAGACTGGCAACCCTTTTGTAGTAATACGCACAACCTCATCGTCTGACAGCATGGCTAATTTCCGTGTTAAAGTTTCGGACGATAACGGAGGTAATGATCTTTTCTGCTTCAAAGATACTGTTGCTAATTTTGTTTCTTTACCTAAATACTGTGTTAATGGTTTTACTCTACAGGTATCTGGTGATAACCAGAAAAAAGAAGACAATTTTTATGTAGAGTATCAAGGAGATAACACATCAGGTAATTGGAAAGAGTGTGAAGCACCTTCTCGACCTAATCAACCTGTTTACCATAACTTCCTACCTCGCACAATGCCCCACACTATAAAGCAAAACGGTAACGGTAGTTTTACTTTTGGTGAGGCTGGTTGGGATACCAGAAAATGCGGTGATGATGATACTAACCCATTCCCAAGTTTTGTTGGTCAAACTATTAGTGATGTGTTCTTTCACCGAAACCGCTTAGGTTTTCTTTCAGACGAAAATGTTATCTTTAGTGAAGCTAGTAGTTACTTTAATTTCTTCCGTGTGACTGTAAGAAGTTTGTTGGACTCTGCGCCTATTGATGTAGGTGTCAGCCAAAACGAAGTGGCAGCTCTTAAACATGCTATACCTTTTCAAGAACAACTTTTAATGTTCTCAGATTTAAACCAATTCTCTTTGTCATCGGACAGTTTACTAACACCCTCAGAGGTTGCGATAGACACCTCAACAAAGTTTGAGTGTGATCTTTCTGCTAAACCGTCAGCGGCAGGCAAGACAGTTTTCTTTGCTACCAAGAATGGTAACACAGCAGGTGTACGAGAATACGTTACTGATGTAGATTTAGAAGTAAACGATGCGCCTTTAATTACTGCACATATACCTTCTTACCTTAATGGTAACATAAGAGCTATGGAGTCTTCATCTAACTTAGATATGCTGGTATGTTTAACAACGGCCTCTACTAAAGAGATTTATGTTTATAAATGGTATGAACCAAACAAAGAAAGGTTACAAAGCTCATGGTCTAAATGGGTGTTTGATACACCTGTCAGGCATGTTAAGTTTAACAACTCTTCAATGTTTGTTGTGTTTACAGACGGTAGGTTTGAAAAGTTAGACCTTAGCCCTTCTGTAGACGGTTCTGTAGTTGAGTACACGTTACAAGATAATACCGTCACAGGTCTTATGACAGGTTCTACTACCTATGATTTTCCAGCTTACGTTGGAGCTTCAGACAGATATTTCGTTGAAGGTTTCTCAGCGCTGGGTTCACTCCCCGCAAGTCAAAGCATGGGTAGTACATCAACATCTGACTTTAAGGCTATGATTAAAGTTAAAGTAATTGATCAAGCTAGTGGTGACGGAGGGTCGTGGGTCAAAGGTTATATACACCTCGAAGTTTTAAACACAGCTCTTACTGGAAACCCTGAAGTATCTATAGATAATCTTCCAGAAACCATTACAATTGCTGGGGTAGAGTACCCTTGTAAAGATACAACAACAGTTGGTTCTAACTATTCTGGAACCCCTGAGAATTTCTTTAGGGCAATTAGGAATAGCTCAAGTGTTTCGTTTTATCGTTATATAGCACATACTGAGTACGATGGTATATGGGGTAACCCTGTAAACGCTGGAGTCCCACACACAGTCACCTTAAACAGGGCAGCTTCAACCTTAGGCACGTTAGTTCCTTTATTAGATCATGGGACAACTATAGCAACAGCAGCAAACTTAGGCGCTCTACAGGCTCAGTACACTCCTACAGCTTATACTATGTATGTGGATCACCAAAACGGTTTGATAGCTGGGGGTTCGCCCCCTAACGGTCATGCGTTATATACATATCTAGCTGGGTTTCACACAGTAGGTAGTGACACGGCTGTGCCTAACTACGTAATTGCAGGTGAGCCTTATAACTTTAAGTACCAACTATCTGAGCAGGTCTTTAGACCTACAGAAGGAGACGCTAGTGAAATAGCTAGGTTCCAACTAAAAGATATTAACTTTCACTATAATAATACTGGTGCTTTTGATGTAACAGTGGATGCCACAGGACGTGAACCAAGAATAACTACATTTACTGGACGTATTTTAGGGGACGAAGATAATATCTTAGGGACTGCACCAAACGTAAAGAAAGGCTCATTTAAAGTGGGCGTTCAATCACAAGCCAAAGAAGTGGCTATAACTATAAACAACAACACCCACAAGCCTTGTGTTTTCCAAAGCGCAGAGTGGGAGGGTGAGATCCAATTGAGAGGTAAGAGATTATGACACACCATTACAGACCTTCAACTATTAAGGACTGCCTTGAGCTGGCCCCTAACATGCGTCTACAGGACGTTGATGAGGTAAAGGCCAGTCATGGTTGGGAACCTTTAAAAGCTCTTGAGGAGTCGTTCAGGCTCTCTCAGGAGTGTAATAGTATCATCCATAAGGATGGTAGCGTTGTAGGGATGTTTGGCGTGTCAGATCAAGGTGTTTACGCTATGCCTTGGTTACTGGGTGCTGATAAAATGCTCGAAACAAGGCACGAGTTTGTGCCTCAAGCTAAGGCTTGGGTAAATGAGATGAGCGTACAGCACCCCTTACTTTTTAACTTTGTACACGAAAAGAACACAATAGCAATTAAATGGCTTAAATCCTTAGGGTTTGAGTTTATCAGAAACTTTAAAGAATATGGATTAGGTAAAGAACCCTTTATCCAGTTCGTGAGGATAAATAAATGTGTCTACCAGCAGTAGCAGCTATGACAGCCATGCAGCAACTCATGCTCGCCAGTACAGTATTATCGGCAGCAGGAAGTATTCATGGCGCTAGGGAGCAAAAGAAAGCTCATGTAGAAAACGCTGAGGCCGCTAATGAGGCTAAAGTACAGGAAGATATGCAAATATCTAATATGTCTGCAAGAAACCAACAGGACGCAGCAAGTGCCAAAATCCAGAGTGACGCCAGCGCCCAAAAAGCAGCGTCTCGTGCTAAAGTAGCGGCTGGTGAAAGCGGCGGGTCTTTAAACAATGATGCGGTTGTTAATGATATAATGAGGCAGGGTTTAGTTTCTAATAACCAAACCTCCACAAACTTAAGTAGGTTAGATCAGGACACTCAGTATCAATACCAAGGAAGTGCCAGTAGAGCACAATCTAGGATTAACTCTGTAGCTGCTCCTAGTTACGCCGCTACAGGTTTGCAAGTAGGTAGTACTGTAGCATCAGGGTACGCTGCAAATAAACAAGCTGGGATAGATTACCCTCAAACATAAGAAGGACTCAAACATGGCGAAAGCTAAATCAGTACGCAGTCAAGTAAACATTGACAATGTTGTACAAGCACCAGCAGTTATTAACCCTGCTACGAGAGTGGACACGTATGTCAAACCCGTCCAAAACACTAAGGGTATGCAAGTAGCCAAAGCACTTCAAGATGTAGCCCCTTCCATTAGGAAATTTGCTGTAGCACGAGAAGCTTCTATTGTAGAGAAACAAGTCAAAAACATTGCAGGTACGCAAGCACGTATTGAAGCTGACGGGGGTGGTTACCTTGAGCATGAGTCTTGGGATAAACTAAAAGAAAAACCCCGTATGATGATTGCGGAATACTTCGGAAACAAGACTGGTGATGAAAAGATATTAGAGCATAAGAACTTTCTATCAAGAAACACTAATGTTCTTTTAGATGAAGCCAAGCTTGAGTCTTACATAACTGAAGCTAGTTTACTGATAACAGCAGAAGATTCTTTTAGTATCTATGAACAATCAGCCACTAAAACTAAACTTGATGGTTATTTTAATAGCCTACGTCAGGAAGGAATAGATGTAAGAGGTGTAGAGAACAAAAGAAACTTGTTAGATGGTTTTAATTACCACGTACAGGATATTCTGTCAATCGAAAAAACAGCGGAACTAAAAGCTAATAACCTACCGTCTGGTTGGGAAGCTTTAGAAAACTGGTATCAAGGTTATGTTGCTCAAGGTTCTGCTATCACTCCTGCTGAATATAAGATACAACTTTTTCAAGAAATTAAAAAAGGTGTCGTCAACGGGACTATAGATAGAAGTAGTTTAGATATTGATAGAATACCTACACAATGGAAAAGTAAAGAAATAGAAAGTTTTATTGATATTTTAGCCGATCAAGCAGACACAGAACTGCTTAAAAAGGTACAGATCCGAGAAGCTAACGATAAAACAGATATTAGGCGTACAACTGTAGAGATGATTAAGGCATCGGTAAACGGCTCACTCGACCCTAACGACTATCAAGACAACCCTATTTTGTTCAAGGAAGCTACTAGATTGTCTGAGGCAAAAAGAGGCGCAGTTAAATCCTTAATTACAGGTAACGTAGCACAACGTAAGATGATGGCGGCTTTCCTTACAGACAACCCTTCGGTAATAGGACAAAACGATTTAAGTTTTGAATCTGTAGCTGCTTTTATTCAAGAGCAAAACCTATATGGAACAGACGCTGCACGATTAATAACTTTAGTTGAGAAGTTTGAACAAGAACCTTTAGTGTTTAATGACTTCTATGCCTACAAAAGTCTTGATAAAAGAATAACCAGTCTAAAAGATAGTGAAGAGCGTTATTTTAAACAGATAAGCTCTGTTGATGAAACTGAGTTAAACGATCTAGCCACAATAGAGTTTGAGGATAGAATTATAGATTTTGTAGAAGAAAACGGAACTCTGAATAATAAACATATCCGTGTTATCGCTGACGAAGTGTACGCTGAATATAAACAAAGAGTGGACGAACTGACTAAACGTATATCGCCTGAACGAGGTGGTACTGATGCAGAACTTATAGAAGAACTACAAGAAGAAATAGAAGCATCTACTAGAACTAAAAGTAAACAAAGAAAACAAAGGAAACTTGACGAGCTGTTGAAGAAACAAGAATCTTCTGGAAACAAAAGAGATCCTTTTTCTAAACCTAAATTTACACCTAGCTAAGAGGTATACATGACCACGGAACTTTATACTCCCTACGGGGAGATTCAGCAAGAAGTTGACTGGCAAACACTTTCAAACAACGAGACTTGGTTCAACGCTTCTTTAGAGCTTTTTAAAGCTAACCACGGAAGCTACGCCCAAGATGCCGACGACCCTATCCTTTCAAAATACGAAGGAGCTGACTTTAACGAGAAAGTTGCAGACTACGGTTTAAAACAGATGGCTGGTTTTAACTTTGATCTTGGTGAGATGGTAGTAGATACCTATAATATCACCAATGCTGAACAACAACAGAAAGAAGCTTTTGTCTACTTATTAGACCAATATGACGAAGTTAATACAAGCTGGCACACAACTAAACAAGCTGGCTGGGAAGTCTTAAGTGATGTTACTAACTGGGTAGGACTAGCTACCTTTGGAACAGGGACTATAGCCAGTACGGCTGCTAAAGTTACAGGTAAAGCGGCAATACGAGCTGCTCTTAAAGCCTCAATAGAAGCTGGCGGTAAGAAGGCCACAACACAGCAACTTGTTAAAGAGTCTGCTCAAAAAGTAGGCACGTTAGGTGCTGCTGAGGGAGCTTTACATGGCGGCACAGGCGCTCACCTAAACCAATCAGTACGTATGGACGCTGGCGCACAAACAGACTATAACACAGGTGCTACAGTATTAGGTGCGACTGCTGGTGCTGTATTCGGAGGTGCTGCTGCTGTAGGGATAGATGTTGCTTTCTCTAAACTGTCAGGTAAACTATTAAGTAAACGTATTGATGATGAGTTAGCTAAAGATGCACAACAAATCGAAATCAATACAAAAGAAGCAGCCGATATAGCTAAAAGAAGACAAGCTAAAGAGGAGCGTACCCCTGAACAGGTGGAAGCTGATTTAGTAAACCAAGAGGCAATTCTTAACAAAGTAGAAAATGCTCGAAACCCTAAAACAGAAGACACAGGAAGACCTGCAACTAAAAAGCGTAGGTACGTTAAAGGTATTAAAGAGCTGTTTAGAACTCCTGCTCGTTTAATTAATAAAATGCGAGGTGATGCCGATTCTGTAGAAAAGACGCTTAAGGAATGGGAAAAACAATCTTTAACCGAATCTCAGGTTCTGGATGCAAGTAGAACAGTTAATGAGGCTGTTCAAATTTTACACAAGAAGCGTACAAGAGTTATTGACATTCTTGAGAACACACCCAACTTGACTAAAGAAACACGAGAAGCTTTAACTAAAGAAATTGAAGATATGTCCTCTGATGTTATCCGTATGGAAGGTGTGAGAGAGCATGTCAATAGCTGGAAAGGTAGATATTTACAAGACATTCAGAACTTTTTAGATTATAAAAGAGCTGATGACGGTACACTGTCTCCTGAAGCTAGAGTTAAAGCTTACCATGAATTCTACACAAAGAAAATGAACCGCATTACAGACGTTTTTAATAGAAAAATGGATGAATTGTTGGACATGGATAACCCAAAATATAGCCCTGATAAAGCTATGAAGGTTATGAGACAGCGTGAAGCTTTCCGTAAGCGTATGGAAGAGGCTATGATTGACAACGACCCAACAATTGAGCCTAGTAAAATTAAGAAGCTTTACAACAAACTAGGTGAATCTTTAGTAGAGATGTCAATATCTGGACGTTTTAGTCCTCAAACTGTAGCGGTAAACACTTTGTTCCCGTTCCTAAAAACGATGACTTACCCTATTATAGAACAGCTAATGCGTAACCCTCTTAAAAGAGAAATGTGGCGTAGGACTGCACAGCAGTATATGTACATGATGGCAAACACTAAAGCCTCTCTAAGAGCGGCTCAGTACGCCTTTCGTTATGAGCAAACAGGTTTGACACAAGACCCTTCTAAATTTCTTGAGGGCGGTATTAAAACCAAAGGGCATTTTGCAGCTTTTTATAGAAGTATAGCAAGAGGTATGAGTGCCACTGATGCTTATATGCAAGAAATGGCAGCTATGGGGGATATTACTTTAAAGACTTTTGATAGTCTCCTCGATCAGGCAACTAAAAAAGGCTTGAAAGGCGCAGAGCTTAAGGAATTTATAGATGCTCGGATGGCAAGTGAGATAGATAAGGGTTATAAATATGTACTAGACCACAACACTATCGGCCCCATCGTTGAAAAAGGTATAGGTTTAGGAAAGAAAGGAGAAAACCTTGAGAAGTGGGTACTAAGAGAGCTTGATGATGTTACTAGCTACGAACCTGATGCAGGCGAGTTACTTAAGTTTACAAAAATGGGTGAACGTCAGGGTTTGAAAGGAAAGGCTCTTGATGCTTTTGTAGCTGAAAGAGTTAAGAACAAAAAGCTACGGGCCTTACGTACTCTTGAAAATCCCGACTCTGTAGAGATGGTTAAAGATTTACTTTACAAGAAAGAGTTTAGTAAAGACAACGCTTTTGAAAGAGCTATGGGTACTGTTGAAGGAGTCCAACAAAAACACTGGGAAGCTCGTTTTCTTGGTAACTTATTCTTCCGCACGTTGGTACGTTTGTTTAACGAAGCCACCCGTATTTCTCCTGTACTAAACACAATGCTGCCTACATTTCAAAGAGATTTACAAGGTATTAACGGAGTACAGAAGCAAGCACGAGCGCAAACAGAAGCTACTATATCCCATGCCGTCTTAATGATTGTTATGTCTAAATGGGCGCAAGGAGAGATACAAGGAAGTCCTGATAAGAACTGGCACAACACAATGGAAACCGAAAGGTCTGACCAAGCAGAGCCAATGACTATCAACATAGGTGGAAAAGACCGCTCTTATCGTTGGGCAGATCCTTTTAGAATACCTTTAATGACATTAACTAACACCCTTGACAACATCAGAAAACAACAAATAGCTGAAAGAGAGGATTATGCGTTAGAGTTAAAAGTAGGAAGACCCCTTGAAGAGTCAGAAAAGCAGGCAGAGTCAGCAGCTAACAGAGCGTTTGCAATAGCTTTTGGTTCTCTAATCAGTGTCTTTAAGGACTCAGGTATGACGACAGGAGCTACTGATTTAGTTAAACTTATTGTTAGAGCATCAGGCGGCTTAACTAGTGATGAGGGAGAAGATAGAGAGAACTCTTTAGATCTTCTTCAAGATTTTCTTACTAAGAAGATACTCATGCCTCTCCCTAACACAGTCACTAAAATAGCTAAAGGAGCCTTTGGGGATGACCAAATAACACGACCGCTAACCCCAAGACAGCGCCTTCTTTCACAACTATCACCTAACCATGCTGAAATCCCCCGAAAGTATGATTTCTTTGGTAACCCCCGTAAGATGGACACCCCTTTGGTTCAGTTAATACCTTGGGCGGGTTCCACTGTTGAAGATAGAAGCGCAAAAAAGAAAGGGCTATCTAAAGAGCAAGATGAGGTACAGAACTTTGTAGCTCGTTTGGAGGCTGCTGGCTTTGGTACTTTTAACCGTCCAAAGCTTAAAGACCCTATGTTTGGTAAGACTGATTTACGGACTATTTATACAACAATGTTCGGTACTAAGATAACGGTTATGGATGCAATACGCTTAAGGGCTAGAGATGCGTATGGTCAATCCTTGGCAGAAAATTTACTACCTTTTGTTGATAATACTAACCTGACAATATCCCAAGAGGATGCCGAAAACATGTCAGGTATTATCTCAGCTATTAAAGCAGAAAGACGTAAAGTTTTAGATTTAGCTCTTAAAGATATTATAGACGCAGATCCAAAACTACGGAACATGGTTGACGAAAAAGAATATATTGAATTCGTTAAATCAACTATCCCCACACAGAAAATATAAATTAATAGGAATAAATAATGGCATACTCTCTCAATGATTATGTGGCAGGAACGAACTCTGATGGGTCTTCTTATACTGTGACCACCTCAACCGTGTTTGTGGCTCCTTCTTACTTAGGAGGTAGGGAGGCTACAGACATTATAGTACAAGTAGCGGGTGTTACTAAAGTAAAAGACACTGACTATACTATTACAAACAATGAAGTTAAGTTTTTAGTTACTAAATTACCAGCAGCAGGCGCTGCCGTGAGGATTCAAAGGCGTACCAGCCAATCCACACGTTTGGTAGATTATACTGACGCAACACTGCTTAAAGCAGATACAATGGATGCGGACGCAAATCAACTATTCTTCATGGCTCAGGAAGCGCTAGATTTAGGCGACTTTACTACTGGTGGTGGTGTAACGCTGAGTAGTACTGGCAAAATTGTCGGGTTAGGTGATGTTAAGATTAAGCCTGCAACGGGTGATGATGTAGTATTGGATAGTAGCCTCAACTTTGCAAGGGTTAAATCTACAGAAACCTCTGCGTCTCTTTACTTTGGCGCTAATGCTGGCGCAAGTGCTGAAAAGTTACAGACTACAAACACAGGTATAACCGTAACAGGTAATGTAGCCGCTGTTGACGGTAACTTTAGTGGTGGCATAACCACATCCTCGTTAAGTCTTACGCACACTACTCCTTTTGGGTTTATCTCAGGTAAAACTATACTTAGAGAAACAGCTAGTGGTGATTTTAGAATAGAAGGTGAAGATCTACAATTAAATGTTAGTGATGGCTCTTCCCCTTCTTTTGGTAATAACGCTGTTTATAAGCGTATTGATTGTGCAGCAGGGTCAACTGGTTCTGTAGAACTCTGGCATGGTGCGAATGATAAAAAACTAGAAACTACAGCTACAGGCGTAACCGTAACAGGTACGATTACTGCTGATGGTGTGAGTTTAGGTGACAATGAAAAAATACAAATAGGTAATACTCAAGATTTAGAGCTTTTTCACGATGGTACTAATAGTTATGTGCAAGATGCTGGCGATGGTGGATTAATACTAAACACTACCAGCGGTAATGGAGTTTTTATTAACTCGGCTACCGAAACAATGGGAGCATTTCATACTAACGGTGCAGTAAATCTTTATCACGACAACGTAGAAAAGTTTGCTACCACAGCCACAGGCATAAACGTAACAGGTGATGTTGCAGCTACTACAGTAACAATAGGTGACTCAACAGGTACAAACCTAGAGCTTTATGAAGACAGTGACCAAAATGCAATTATCAGGCAGAGAGGTACTGGCAGTTTACAGATTACTGGTATCAACGGTTCGTTATCTAATGATGCCTACGAACAGTTATTAACTTGGGGTAATGAGGCTATACATCTTAGTTGGCAAGGTGCAGGGACTAAAGGTGAAAGACTTAGAACTACAAACGCTGGCATAGACGTAACAGGTACGGTCACCCCTTCAGGTGGCTACAAATCATCTGACGGAACCGCAGGGTACACTGGCAGCGCCGCAGCTTCAGCAACTTTAACAATCAAAAATGGTTTAATCGTGGCTGTATCTTAATTTTAGAAAACTTAATACTAACTAAGACCCACAAAGGAAACACAAATGTCACAATTAGCAAACGATAACACCCCATATAACCCAAAGATGGGTGATGGGTCACGAGGACTTGTACAATTTAAAAAGGATGGTTCTGATACAGGTTATCTATACGGAA
>Ga0209711_10001274_pt1 | contig 24713 bp, 25 predicted proteins | sample ArcticOcean_MG_C_7_FD_187441 | JGI IMG/M metagenome (GOLD analysis project Ga0209711, IMG submission 187441) | Marine microbial communities from western Arctic Ocean - ArcticOcean_MG_CB11_88 (SPAdes) (version 2) | ecosystem: Environmental > Aquatic > Marine > Oceanic | place: Arctic Ocean...
CGGCGCAGGCGGACGGGTGGCTGATCCGCCACGGGCAGGACGGGTTCGCCCGAGCCTGCAAGCGGCAGCGCGCGGAGTGAACTCGCGGTGGTGGTGCACACTGGCGGGTCGTATCGCGCTGTGGCCGACACGGTGGTTCACATCTCCGAGGGCGTCAACACCGTGATCGACGGTCTGCACGGGGCCGCCTGCGTGTCGGAGTACCTTTAGAATAGTATTAAAAGAATTGGAACGCACTCAAAGCCTCACGCCCACCACCACGGCCAGTGGTTTGCCCGCGACCACAAGCGTCGCCCGCCGCGCGCACACACAACGCCCCAGAGCCTCGGCCCAGGAAGAGCGTCTTGCCTCTTCCCCGACAGGGGCTACGCCGTGTACGCCGGATTCTGCGAGGCCGGTGGCCATGCCAGCCAGAACCCGGGCCGGGGGCCGCAACTTTGCAATAACACTCAGAGAGAACCGATGGTCCCAGACCTAGCACGCGGCCGGCGGCCGCAACTAACGCTGCCGTTTCGCGCACGCCTCAAAGTGCTCGCGCGCGCGCATCGCCGCGGCGCCCCCGGGGGCGATAGAACGCTCCACCGACGCTCGAAACTCAACAAGCATCCACGCCGCGCACGCGGCCTTCTTCCAGAGGCGGCGAGCCTGCGCCTTGCGCTGGCGGGCGAGAAACTTCTCGTGAGCCGCCGCGATGCCCCTTTCGATTTGCAGGAGCAGGTCTCGCTGCTCCTCGGGCTGCAAGACCGCCAAGCTCTTTCCGGGGAGCGCGTTCAGCACGTCCCTCATCACCATTGCTTTCATCAGGTTCTCTTCCTGCCTGCTCCGAGGGTGGAGACGGGGATTGCCGACGATGATGTCGTGGTTTGCCTGCTCCAGCGCCAGGGCGATCGCCTGCAGTTTGCCATCCAGGAGGTCGCCGGAGAGCGGGTCTTCTACCAGGCTGTGCATTGTTGCGTTTTCCCACCTGTCTCGCGCGACCCTTTCGCGGCACCTCCGCTCTCCGGCGGGGGTCCACCAGGGGGTCGCGTACTGCAGCGAGAAGAGCATGAGTCCTGGCGGCGGTCTGTCTGTGTCTGGCCGCCGACCGGCTAGGGTTTTCGGGCCGGGGGGTCTGTCGGATTCTTTAATCACAATCGGATCGGAAGCTAGAAGGGCAGGCGCTGCGGCCACACTCTACGCTTAGTTTTCGCGCTGCACGAACGCCCGAAACTTCTCTGTCTGTGCCGGGGCGGGACACAAGTCCGCGAAGGCGCCGGACAAGGCGTCGGCGGCCGTGGGCCCTGGCCGCAGGTGCGTCGCGCCCCCGTTGAAGGGAGCCGTTTCCGCCTCGACGAGGCGGAACGCGGCCGGATCGGTGGCCATCCGGCTCAGGTTGACGAAGAACGCCAGCTTGCGGACCCACGTGGATGCCTCGATGGAGCACTCTTCCGAGTCGGATGAGAACCCGACCCCGCCAGACAGGGAGATCCTGCCGGCCTCCGTGTTTGCGGACTTGCGGTGGAAGTAGCCGCGCGGAAACGCGATGACAAAGGGCCCGTCCTCGCGAGGCGCCATCGTCACCCAATCCAGGCTCACCGGGAGGTCGTCGTCGCGGATTTCCGGGAACCCGCCGCCACCTTCCTTGATGGCCCTGATGGCCTGCAGGTACTCGTTGATGACGGCGCGGCAGGGGGAGTAAAACTTTGGGCCGCGGTGGGAGTCGTCCCAGAAGCGCCGACCCTGCTCGCCGCCCGCCGAGAAGATGGTGTCCAGCAAGAGAGCCTGCCTTGCGGGGGACATCGGCGCGAGACACTGGGTTGCCCCGGACCCGTCGCGCCCTCCCTGGAGGTGGACCAGCGTTTGCACGCCGTTGACGGCGGCAAACTCCGCGTTGGAGCGCATGCCGCCGGCCAGGAACTTGGCAAGCGCCTCGCGGAGAACGGGCGCGGGCGCTCCGTCGATGTGCGACTTGAGTTCGGATCCGCCTTTTGGCGGGCAAACGAGGTGCCCGGGGCCTCGAACTTTGCAGTCGATCCCGGCGGACTTCAGGGTCTCCACAACGACGGGAAGAATGTCGACCTGGAAGCCAGGAAAAATCTTGGCCCAGAACCCGAATCCATTGAGAAGCCAGGAAGTCGGGATCCGGCACTGTGCGTTGGTGCAGTTGTCCTGGCGTACAAAACGGATGAGCTTGAAGATGACCTCGTGGGTTTCGTTCGCGAGGCCGGGGCACTTGGACCGGATCCATGTACGGTCACAGCCCACCACCACGTCGGCGGGCTCTTTGCGCAGGAGGCGACCGACGGCGAGCTGCGCCGCGCCGTGACTGATCGAGGAGAACTTGGACAGCGGATCCAGCTTGGAGACATCCACTTTCTGTAGTTTTCCGAGCAGGTGGTTCCCCGCGCAGGGCATCACCTTCCGGATCTCAGAGAGGACGGACTCGTCGAGCGGAATCGACTTTGCGAAGAACCCGGACTGCATCGCGTGGGTCTGTGGTGGCTGTCGGTCCAGTCTCTGGCCGCCGACCGGAGCTGGTGCCGGGGCCGGGGGGTCCGCCAGGGTTCGTCGACCGGGTCTCGTCCGGGTCCCCGGCCGACGAACCCTGGCGGACCCCCCGGCCCCGGCACCAGCTCCGGTCGGCGGCCAGAGAGTCAAGTAGACACAGACAGAGCACCACCAGGACCCATGAAGCGCAGCTGCGACTCTTTGCAGGAGCACGGGGCAGAATGCAGCAAGGGCTTCGGACTGGACTCGATGCAGGGCTCGCCGCTCCCTGAGGCGACGCTCGCCGCCGCGGAGAAGACCCTGTGGCACCTCCGCGCGGCCGACCTTGCGGTCACGCCTGAGGTGGCGTCGGAATGGCATCGCAAGGAACTGAAGAGCATGATCCTCTCTTTGGAGATGATTGTAGAGCCCATGCCGGAGAAGAACGAGGCGGGCGCCTCGCCGAACTACTCGCCGGTTCCGTCGGATTACGAGCCGACCTCCCCGAGTTACTCTCCGACGTCGCCGAAGTACGAGGCCGACGAGCGGACCTCCGCGTTCTCGCCGACCTCTCCCACGTACGAACCGGCCGCGGTCGAGCCGCAGCGACTGGACTAGGTGCGGGTCCGCGGCGGGTCGGTGGGGGTGTTGCTCGGAAAAGACCAGGGTTTCGCAATCGTGAAGTTTTCAAACGGATACATCGGTCTCCGCAGCATGTGGGAAGTGAAAGTGGTTTGCGAATGAAAGGGGGCGGGTGCCCCAGGGGCGGCGGATACCACCCACACTTTACGGGGCACTTAGTTTTTCCAGTCGCGAATCGGTAGAGTCGCGGATCTGTAGCTAGGACCTGTGTGTGGAGTATGTGCGAACTTGAGTTCAAACAACCGAGAGGTACTGCGCTCGGCGCTCCCGGAGCGCGCCCACGAGGTCCACGCGGATGCTCGCGACCGCACGGGACACCCTCGCCTCCATTGTGTCTTTCGGAATCTCCGCCACCAACTTGTGGGGGTTGTGGTCCGCCGTCGTGTGCATGCTCGGGTGCTGCCCGGCCATGGCGCCGGTGCGCGGGAGCCCGTCGCGGAGGTCAAAACTGAGGCCAGAGACACGGTCGGCCTTCTCGCGGGTGTAAAACACCCGATTCACCGGCTTGCCAGTGGTCAGCTCGTGCAGAGCGTCGGAGGCGGCTTGTCTGGCGAAAGCGTTCTCTCGTCCTCGTGTGGTTTTGATGAGAGCGACTTTGGTCTCGTAGTCAACCATCGCAACCCGAGAGGCATCTGGGAGGTCGCGCTTGAATTCCTCGACCCTCCGCCGCGCGCCGTCGGCTGCCGCTGCAACCCTGGCCTCGGAGGTCGTCTCAATCTCCGCCACCTTGGCCGCCGCGGCCGTCTCGACCGCCGCCACCTTGGCCGCCGCGGTCGTCTCAATCTCCGCCACCTTGGCCGCCGCGGCTTCCACCCTGGCCGCCACGGCCGTCTCGACCGCCGCCACCTTGGTGGTCGCCGCTTCCGCCGCGAGCATCGCCGCGGCCGTCTCGACCTCCGCCACCTTGGCCGCTGCGGCCGTCTCGACCGCCGCCACCTTGGTGGTCGCGGCTTCCGCCGCCAGCACCGCCGCGGCCGCCTCGACCGCCTTCGCCGCGGCCGTCTCCGCCAGCACCGCCGCGGCCGTCTCGCTCTCGGCAAGCTTGGACTCGGCAGCGTCGAGGCGCGCCTGAACCTCCGGTACAAGCGCCGCCGCGTTCGCCCGACTCTGCCGCTCCTCGTGCAGCTGCGAGGTCAGCTGGTCTACTTCGGTTTGGTGCAGAGCGGCGAGCTGTGCGCTCACCGCGTCGACGACGTCGTTTGTTTGAGAAAGGGGTTCCTCGCGAAGGGCTTTCAGTTCGCCGACCGCAGCGTCGCGAGCGGCCTCGGCGGCTACGAGGCGGGCCTTGGCTTCTGTGAACTCGGCTTCCATTGCCACGGCCCCCTCAGCCTGTAGTTTGAAACTTTCCGCCCTCGATCGCAGCTCATTCATAGCAGGCGAGCTGGCCAGCTCCGAACGTACCTTCGCCTCCGCTTCACGAGACACTCGCAGCTCGGCCGTGGCCTGGGCCACTCGGGCGTTTGCGGCTTTCCTGTCGCTGTGAAACGCGGCGTTTGCCTTTGAAAGCGACTGCTCGCTCTGTGCCAGCTTCTTCTCGAGCGACCTTTGCTTAATACGTTCCTCTTCGACTAGACCATTCAGCCGAAGCAGCTCGCCAGCCTCGCCTCCGCCGCTCGACACAAACCCAGCCGGAAGCTTTAGGGTTGAGTTACGAATTGAGACCGGGTGCGTTTGTTGCTGCTTTGGAAGGGTGACGAGGCTGAAGCTGAGATGCGGAGTCCTCTTCGGTTCCGCTGCGCCGGTGGGGCTGAAAAGCTGCTTGAGCGGCGCCTGGACTGGTTGCTCGATGTAGTCGCTCAGACTGAAACTTTTCGCAGACGCTACGCTTTCCACTCGGATCGACATTCTTTGGTTTCTGGTGTGCTTCTGGCCAAAATCCCGTCCGATCGACCTTCAGGGCAAAAATTGCAGGTGGCGGCTTTTGAGTGCGACGCGGCGGCGAGCGCTTCCAAGCTGATCAACGAGACGGTGGTCGCTCGAACGGCTCCTACTGGGTCGTCTACGTGTGGGTCCCAGTTGGAGGGCGGTGAAGGAGGACCGGGTGGACGTCGGGCACCCCGCAAGAGACAAGCGGCTCTAGTTTTTAGGTAACTGCTTTAACCAAGCTCGCACCCCCCCCTCCTCTCTTAAGAGGCCCGCGTGGCGTTTCCACTCCGACATGGTTGTCGTGACCGTCTTGCTCTGAAACTGGGCCCTCTTCCTCTTTAAGCGCTCCAGACTTTCGTCGCCGAGCACCTGCCGCGGGTCGAACATTGCTGACGAAGAGGTTGCAGCTCTTGATCAAAGCGAGCTTACCCCTCCAGGCAGCTACTACACTCTCTGAGATGATCGTGGAAGCCAGTGCCGTGCCGCAAGAGTCTAGCTTGACTAAAAACTCGCCGTCTCCTCCCTCGACGACGATCTGGTCTTCATCTACAAGTCCTTCCAACAGCAATCCCAAGCTGACGTGCAGCTGCAGCTTGGTGGCAGTGCAGTCCGATGCAAAAACACGAAGCGAACAGGACCCAACCTCGGCGTGCACGCTTCTGAGCAGAAAGGACGCCGCCAGTGTTTCTCCCCAAACGTTTCTTCCAGCCGCCACGATGGCGACCGCGAGGCCGATCGTGGACAAACCCCAGCAGACGGCACACGCCACGACGCAAAGGCCGGCCCTTCGCTTTGGAAGAGTCGGAGCTTCCACGGAAACCACGTGGTGCGACGACAACGCTTCGGGCTCCTGCGCACCGGCCTTTTTTGCCAGCTCAGAGAGCACAAAGGATACTCGCTGGGACATTCTGACTCGACTGGGACCGCGATACAAACCCCTGCTCAGCGCACATTGTGTGCCATGCTTCCGAATTTGGTTTTCTCCAGGGAGCGCGTCTTCCGCGTCGTAGGTGTGTTCGCCGACAACATGAAGAGGGAGGTGGGAATCGTCCGGTATAAGTCAGGGTCTGCAATAATGCAAGTCGCCGAATGGTCCGATCTGGACCCGCTCGGGAAGAAGGAGGGCTTGGAGGCGGTGAAGTGGCTTTTTCAGATGGGGTGGAAGGGCAAAGAATTCACAGACATCGAGGGGGGGGTGGAGTGGGAAGAATCAATTGAGGACTTCCAGGAAGGCTTCGAGCTTCTGAGGTCCGGCCAGAACGGCCCCATTCAAGTGCGCAGTGTGAGGGTGGACCACGAGATGGCGATCGCGGAGGTTGCAATTCGGCGGTATGTATGAATTCCGGTCATTTTGATACGACTGTAAAAGATGCTGCCTTTTCTTCCCATCTCCCCGCAAGATCGGTGGCTCTCCGCCTGCGGGACGCGGCCCACACTCGCCAGATGGAAAAACATGCGAGGAAAGCACAAGTTCTCACTCTTGCACGGAGTGGCGACGCGAGCTGACGACGACGAGGACGGAAACTACCTCACCGCGTACGAGCAGATTGACATCGACGACATTGGGGGCAGGAGGTCGGTCGAGCACGTCATCCCCAGGTCCACAACAGGAGACAACAGGAAAGCTCGGAACGATCCCAACGGTTGGATCGTCGCAACTCGCCGGTCCAATTCTTCTCGCGGCAACACTCCGCTGGTTCTCTGGGACGGCGAGGCGGATGGTCACTTTTCGCCGCCCATGGAGGAGCGTGCGCGACTGGCGCGGAAGTGGCTCTTCGTAAGATCGACGTACGGTGGTCTCGACCCTCCTTCCGAGGAGCAGCTGCGCAACCTGTCCGCCATCTTCGAGATGGCCAAGAAGCAGCCTGGGAGAGCGGAGGTCCGAGTCAACGAGATCTACAAGAGGGAACTGAATTGGTCCAACCCGTTGATCTCCAACCCCGTGTGGCTGGACGATTCCGAGTGGCGGAAGATGGTGGAGCGTGGAAAGGGCCCCCTCTGAGGGCCTCGGAAGAAAAGAAAGGAGCCGAGCGACACCGAGCCCCACCCCACCCCGCGGCCGGGGGGTGGCACAGAGGCGCACGGGGTGGCAGAAGTGCAGCCTCTGCGTTTCGATCTGCAGAAGGCGCTGCAGGGCTGACGGCGGCGGCCGGGCCGTCGCCAAACCAAGAAACCTTTAAACGATGTATTGTTGCATGAACATCATCGACGTAAGCGAGACAGACATTGTGCGTCAAACGGCCGAGCAGAGCAGAGAATGCGTCTGTTATTTCGGTTCGGATCGTTGTGTCAATGGTGGGGTTGGGCTGATTCATCACGGACAACGTGCAAGCTATCCACCGAGCGCGAGGATTAGAAAAGAAAATTGTGAAAAACAAAGGTACAGAGCATGCTCCCGCAACTGTTTGTATCGGAGCCGAAAGGCGTCAAAAGGAAGGGCGTGGACCCGGTCCCGGAAGATTGGATGTCTGTGCAAGAGAACCTTCAGCACATTCTGCTTGCCCGCCGCCGTCTCAATGCGCCGGTAGAATCCCTCAACTGGACCGACAAAATACCGTTCCGGTTCGCGCCCGCAGATCAGGGCGTCATGGCAGAGTTCGCGCTCTTTTTTAAGTATGACCGAGAAGAAGTGGTTGATGAGGATGGCGCTGACGATGGCATCCCATTCACAAAGATCTGGCTCGGCGAGCCGAGTGAAAGTTGCGTCGAAGCAACTCTCAGAAACAAAGAGCAAGAAGAAGTACTGGTCGTCGACAGTCTTTGGTACGCCAGGAGGGACGAAGCGGATCGGCCGACTTGTGGTTTTCTGCACGTGGGGGAAAAGGGGCGGAAGGGGGAGGGCGCCATTCTTCTTGGTGCGCTCCTCAACATCGCGGCCGCATTCGGCATTGAGAAGATCGAGCTCACCGACGAGGCAAAGTTCCATGCCGCGTCCGCACCGATCTGGGGCAATGTTGATGTGACCGACTACCTGCGGAAGGTCAGAGGCTACGGCCAGTACGAGGGCCTCGGCTTTTTTGGTCGCACGCCCAAGAATGCGCAGTGGGTTCTCGCCTTTAACAACACCTTGATGACGACGCCAGTGATGAATCTTTCAGCTGAGAACGTTAGCCACGATGTGTTGTCCATGCTGCGCACGAACACCTACGTCACAGAAAATCCGAGCCTGTCAATGCGCGAGATCGTGCTCAACTTCGAGGACGCCATTGCTGGCACCGACATCGCCGTGCTCGACCTCCAAAGTCTCGGGGCCGACCTTTTCGTTCATTTCGAAGCGGCCAACGCAATCGTGAAAAGCACGCGGCTTTTCCAAAGCGAAAAATTCCCAAACACGACACGTAGCAAACTGACGAAGACGCTGACATTCAACGGCGGCGGGGCGTGGGGCTGGGAAGTTGTGGCTACGGAAGGCAGCCCCCCGGAGGTGCAACGCGAGTTGTTGAGGGACGAGTACACCTTTCCGGGTGTGCTGGAAGGCAAATTCGCCGAGCCGCCGAAGACCCGCCAGAAGAAAGAGTTTATTTTCTTCGCCTAGTTTGGGAGCGAATGTTAGTAAGCACTAAGATGTTAGGTAAGAAGCGAGAAGATCTTGATAAGAAGCGAAAAGATCTTGGTAAGAAGCGAGAAGATCTTGGTAAGAAGCGAGAAGATCTTGGTAAGAAGCGAGAAGATCTTGATAAGAAGCGAGAAGATCTTGGTAAGAAGCGAGAAGATCTTGATAAGAAGCGAGAAGATCTTGGTAAGCGGAGTCTACGAATGAGCAAGATTCCGCAGAACAACCGGCGCATGTATGACACTTTTATAGAAGGTGCCCCGTACGACGCACCAGCAAAGCAGAAGCCACACGACAAGAGGTCCTACGTAGACATCACGTGTCCTCACTGCCTGAAAGTCTTTGTTGAGATTCCTAAAGAGCTCGTGCCGTCGAACAAAGCGTCTCGATGCAAGGCCCACCTGGCCCTCTGCCCCAGCTACACCCCGCCGGCGCCCAAGGAGGCGGACCTCGCCACGGAGCTGCGCAAGGCGCGGGAGGCGCACGCGGTGGAGCGCGAGGCGGACCGTCTGCGGTACGAAGTGGACCAGATGCGATACGAGGCACAGAAGGAGGAGGCGCAGCGCCGCCACGAGGAGCTGATGGCGCAGCTGCGCGACGCCAACGGGCAGCTCTCCTCCGTCGAGGGGCAGCTGCGGGACGCCAACGGGCAGCTTACGTCGGTGGAGGGGAAGCTCTCCACAGTGGAGGGGCAGCTTACCGACGTGGAGGGACAGCTCCGATTCAAACGGCAGTGCCTCACGGACGTGCGCGAGTGGGGCCACCTGCGGGAGCCGGACAACACGCTCGTCCCGCAGCTGACCTGCCGCGAGCAGGCAGTGGCCGCCGCCCACCAGACGGAGGTCAGCCGCATGAGGGCCGAGCTGGAGGTCCTGCGGGCCGCCGCCAAGGAGAAAGCACCCGCCGCGGTGGTCGCCCGCGCCCTGGAGGCGGACACCAGGATGGCCAGGGCAGACGCCAAGATGGCAAGCGCGGACGCGGAAGCAGAGGCCAAGGTGGCCAAGATGCAGAACGACTGGGACGCCTTCCGGGCGGCCAAGTTTTTGGAGGTGGGCAACGCCAACGCGAACGCGTCCCGGGCCGATTCCAGGACGGAGAGTCTAAAACGCAAGATTCAGCTGCTTGTGCACCCGGACAAGGTTCCGGAGGAGGCGCGCAAGTGGGCCACGCACGTGTTTCAGACGGTGTTTCCGGAGCGCACGTGATTGTTTTTGGTGTCGTACGTGTTTCAGACTGTGTTTCCAGGGAGCGCGGCACAGAATGTGGGGGACTGGCGAATCACGCACACGCCGCGATGCGTTCTCAAAACCACGCCGGTCGTAGAAAACAGAACCTCCCTTGGAAGCGCCTCGATGGAGCAGGTTTTGACGCGCACCCTAGGCGGGGCCAGCGAGAGAACGCCGTTCAGCTCCAGGGAGCCGATCGCCGGTCGCGTCGTGATTCTTGGTCCGTGGAAGAGGACCCTGGAGCCGCAGGCCGAGAATACCGCGCCAGTGGCCACCTTGCTCGGAACCGTCCACGTCGACCCGAAGGCGGACGGTTGGCTGGGCACCGTCACCGCCGCGAGCAGCGTCCACGAGTCCGCGGAGAGCCGCAGGAACACGTTGGCCACCGCGTGCATCCCCATCGTGAACACACAGGCCGAGTCGCCGCGGGGGGAGAGGCAGACCGCCACGATCTGGCCGCGGGCGTTCTCGTCCGAGATCAGCTCCTCTGCGTCCTCCTCCGTAAACAGCAGCTGCACCTTTGCCCGCTCGCGGGTGAGCGTGACCGCGAGCGCCAGGGTGCCGTCCTCGCTGGGGCGAATGTTGGAGTGGAACCCCTCGATCTCGTTGGTGAAGCGCTTCGGACGTGGGTTCATGTGCGCGACCACGCAGCGGACGTCGAGGTCTGTGTCGACCTGATAGAGCTCCGAGTTGACGTCGTCGGACGCCAGCAGGAGCCTCGCTTCCCCGCCGCAGACCCAGAAGTCGGCCACGACCATCCCCGGCACCGGCGAGTGCAGGCCCCGCGTCGGCTCGCCCGGCCGCCAGCTGAAAAGGCCGCTCTCGGTGCTGAATAGAAGCAGCCCGCCGCTCGCCCGCATCGAGAGAACCTCCTCCTCCACGTCCACGCGCGCAATCTTCCGGAGCTCCGATTTGGGCGACCAGACGGTGCCGCCGCGCATGTCTGCGGCGGTGACCCACCGCGAGGCCTTCTTTTCGTCCGAGGAGCAGTAAAGGAAGGCGGTGGACTCGCTGAGCGCGACCCGCCGCGCGCAGACGTGCGCGACCTCGAGCCGGCAGACGAGGTTTTCGCGGTTGATCATCTTTCGCGTCGCGAGGCAGTGGGTGGAGGCGCAGTGAGTGGCCAGAGAGGCCACGCCGCGGGCGATTGTGTTCACCAGCTGCCGCGTCTGCTCCTCGGCCTCAAATTGGAGGGTGGAGGGCAGCCTCGCGTGGTTGCGCTGCAGCACCGCCGCTCTCCTACAAGCCGCCTCGGTGTGGAGCTCCGAGTCCCCGAGCATCTGGTGCGCGCTTTTGCAGCAGGACGCGAGCGCCGCGAAGGAGCGGCAGCTTAGCCTCGCCTCCTCGGCGAGGGCGACGCAGCCTGACTCGGCCAGGCGCATCACGTGCTCCGCAATCACCATCGCCAGATCGGCGGGCACGCCGTCGAAGACGCTCTCAACCGTTGCGCTTACGGCGCCCCGCCGGCGCACAGCGGCGCGCGCGGCCTCGATCATGCCGGTATTCCTGCCAGTGCGCATTGTATTCCCTGAGGGCCGACCGGAGCATTTTCTGGAAGAAGCCTCGTCAAGGTGGGGCTTTGGCAGGATGCTTCCTCTCATCCACCCGGGGCAGCCGGGGGGGGTGCTTCCTCTCGTCCGCGTGGGGCAGCCGGAGGGGCAGCCGCCGGAGCAGCCTCCGGCGCAGCCTCCGCCGCAGCCTCCGCCGAGCAGCAGCAGCGAAAGCGACAACGACCCGATGCAGGAAGCGGAGCTCCAGCTGCACGCCCAAGGGGTGGTCTGTCGTAGGTTCTTCGACGACCGCGTGGCGGCGGCGGTCGTGTGTTTCACGAAATACTGGGACAAGCTCATTGCAGACTCGCAGCTGTTGGAGCCGGAGCAATTGATGGCGCTTCAGGAGCAACAGCCATTTGCGGAGCGACCTTTCCCCGTGAACTACTCCGACGGGTGGGGCATTTTCAACTTTGGACTTCTCATGTTTGCCGCGCCAGAGGACCTCGTCGACATTGCCTTCCCCGGCCTGAGCTTCCGGAACAGGAAAGACGCCGTGCGCCTGTTCCAAAGGAACGCGGTCACAAAGATCGACGAAAGCGGCGAAGAAAGGTGCAAGTTTACCGCGCTGCTGTCCAGCGGCGTGGACTTCCCGTCCAGTGTCTTCGAAGACGACCTGACAAGGCTCTTCGGCGCAGACGAGCTCGGCGCAGACAAGCTCGATGCTCTGATTCAGGAAAATCTAAAGGAGTGGGAAAAGAAGGGGAAGAAAGCGAAGCTGCGTCGCGTCTTGCGCACGGCGGCGAACTCGATGCGAGTCACGCTGAACAGCGCAATGAAAATGCACGAGACGTCTCCGGATCCCCTCTTCAGGGGCCTTAGTAACCACGACGCCGAGTACGGCACCGCGTTTGTGGGAGAGCACGACATGACCGCAAACATGAGGTCCACCTCCGCAAGTTACCGAACCGCACGCGGCTTCGCCACCGATGGAAATCCCTACATCCACATCTTCTTGATTGGGGACCCCGACGTGCGGTGCGTGTCGGTCAAACGCGTGCTGTCGGGTAGGCTGAGCATTCTGCAGTGTTTTCCTGAAGAGCAGGAGACCATCCTCGGAGCGGACAACATCCTCATACCGATGCCATTTGAAACTGGTCGAGTGACGGGTGAGGCTGTCAAGGAGGCGATCACTTCATACACCCTTTCCAGGAAGAGGGATGATCCATCCTTCGGCGGCGGGCGAATTCGGATGCCACGATTCTGCGAGAATGCAGCGCTCGAGAAGTGGAACAGCGATCTCGCGAGTCAGACGAATGGCATCATGAGCAACGACCTCTCGCGGTTCAGGCTCTTTCTTGTGCTGCCGAAGGGCTACCACGAGCAACCCGGTGGGGCGACGTACATCGAAGTGGACGGACACCAAATAAGCCCCTACTACCAAAATGCCGCCTTAAACTACCGAGGCGTGGTGCGCGAGGAGGCGGCAGACCAGTATGGCGACCATGGGTACGTTCCGTTCCAGTCATCCGTCGCAGGAGTCGCCAGGGTCACCGCATGATGACCACGATGGGCACTCGTGGAAACCGCAGTCGCCGGCCCACGAACCCGCGTAGAACCCGTAGTCGCCGGTCCAGTGATCGCTGTCCGTGTGCCGCGCGCGCCGTGCCTGTCCGGTCCGAGATGTCGGTGAGCGAGGCGGCCGGTAGGCTGCTTGCGGAGAGAGAGCGGAAGATGGCAGCCAGAACCGTCGCCGAACGACGCGTCCACAAGACGCTCGCAAACGTGGACGACGATCTGGTCCCCTCGCACAGCCTCTGCTGCTTTCCCCTCTTCGGAAAAACCAAGTACGCCGACCTGGAGAAGGTGCAGGCCAACAGCAAGCTGGCCAAGGCGGCGGAGCAGCTCTCCTCGCGCGTCGACGACCTCGCCGCCCGCGTGTCTTCCTCGCGCTCCACCGCCGCCACGCTGCACGCCGCAGGCAAGAAGACCGAGGCGCTCGCGGCGCTGCGGCGGTCCAAGGGCCTGGAAAAGCAGCTCGGCGCCTCGCAAGGCGCCCTCGAGGCGCTGGAGTCGCAGCTGCTCGTCATGGAGGACGCCAAGCTGCAGAGCGAGATCTCGACCGCCCTGGCCGCGAGCACGGGCGACATCAAGCGGAAAACCAAGGGTCTGCTGAAGAAGACGGAGCGGGCGGTGGACGACGCGGCGGACGTCAAGGACATGGCCGACGACGTGCGGGGCGCGATGGAGGGGCTGCAGACCAACGACCTGGACGAGGACGACCTCATGGCCGAGCTGCGCGAGCTGGAGCAGCCGGCCCAGAAGCCGGCTCAGCAGCCGGCGGAGCAGCTCACGCCCACGGTCGCCTTTTCTTTCCCCTCCGCGCCGCGCGGAAGGGTGCAGCTTGTGCGGGAGGGGGGCGTCGCGATGTCCTAGAGCTCACTTTCGTGACGCTTCCAATCCGCAACTGAATTACAAACTTGAAAACTCAAAAGCAAAGCATCCTCGGCTCGTGGCCTACACACCGGTCCCGTCGGAGTTCGAATGACCAAAGACGTGCGCATCGTGCAGACGGCCTACGCATGGGGGGTGTTCGGCGGTCTCCTGCTCCTGACAGGCGTCGTGGCCCTCGCGGGGGGAGACAAGCGAGTTGCGCTGATCTCCCCGGCGCCAGGCAGGGCCACAGCCGCCGGGATGCCGCCCTCGCCGCCGCCCTCGCCGCCGTTGCTGCCGGCATCACCGCCGCGCTCGCCGCCGCCAGCACCGCAGCCCAGCGCGCCCGCGCCGCGCTCGCCGCCTCCGCCGCCGGCATCGCCGCGCTCGCCTCCGCCGCCGCCGGCATCGCCGCGCTCGCCTCCGCCGCCGCCGGCATCGCCGCGCTCGCCTCCGCCGCCGCCGGCATCGCCGCGCTCGCCGCCGCCGCCGCCGCCCTCGCCGCCGCCCTCGCCGCCGCCCTCGCCGCCGCCATTGTGAGAAGCTTGATTCGAACCGGGGCTGCGAGGGAGATCCGGACTGTTACTGACCGTATTGCGTGCCCGCGCAGGCCTCCCGCGCGCCAGCTGGTCAGCACACTGTCCGCAGGCGGCCTCCGGGAAGACGCGAGCATGCTCGTCTACCTCGAGGGTGCAACGCCGCTCAGCCAGGTCGTGGTTCAGGTCTCCTACGACCCAAACGTGGTTTCGCTTCGAAGCGCGACGGCGGTCGCGGGGTCGACACTCGACACCCTGGTATCCGCGACCGGCCTCGACGCGGCTGGCATGGTGTCCGTCAGCCTTACGGCGACGGGGAACGCGACCACGAGCGGCGGAGTGGCTGACTTGGTGATCCGCCGCCTCGCGGCGGGATCCGTGGAAGTGCATAGCCTCACGCCCGGCGTGGGCGCCAGGTGCGTCGGATGCAGCTGGTGAGCGCGGTCGGAGCGCGGTCGCCCCCCCCCCCGGAGCGCAAGAGCCAAACGATGGACACTCTCAAGGCCGCCATCCTCTCAGGAGACCGAGACGCGATGGTCCGCGCAGTCGGTGAGCTCGGCCTCCAGCCGACGTTGGTGGCGGTGGTGACCGAGCCTGGCCCCTCGGCCGGCGGGGCAGTGAGCGGCTTCTTCGTGGAGATCGACTCCGTAGTGACGCTGCTCGACGTCTTCGTCGTTCCGGTGATGAGGGCCGGCGGCGTTTCTACGAAGGTGCTTCAGAGTGACGACGTGGCAAAAGTGAAGACGACGCCCCTGTCGCCTGCGTTCGCCGCGATGATGCGCAGTAGCCCGGATTAGCCACCGAAATTTGAAGCAAGAGAAAAAAAATCCAAAAGTACGATCACATGCAAACCGACGCCGCGTTTGGATTCAAGAAGAAGAATGCGCTGTACACGAACAGCGCGTTCCTTCCTCCCATCGTCTCGGTGGCCATGTACGAGGACCTTAAGTCGCAAGAACCTCACACTGTCTCTTGGTCATCGTACGTTGACGCCTTGTTCCACGTTGGGTTCTGGGTGAGCACTCCACGCCCAGGTGCCGGGGCGGTGTTGTTGACTTCTCGTCTTGTTGGCAGCTCTTCGCCTTCATCATGGAATTGATTCTGTTCGTGGACGTGGACGAGATGGCACACCCAGCCGACAACCAGACCGTCGCCAACAAGGTGCCGTTTGTTTACTCGGCCGCTTCGCTCTCTCTGATGACAGTCAGCTTTTTCCTCCTCCTCCTGATCATACTAGTCCACGTCATGACCAATTACTCGATCCGCGGTCAACTCGACAGCTATTTAGTCACAATCATCGTCGCCGGAACGAGGCTCAGCTTCCTCTTCGTCATTCTCATCTCGGTATTCGCCACAAACTTCTCCGAAGCGACGGATGCGTGGCGCGTTCGGACGGTGCTCTCGATGATCGCGAAGGGCTTTCGTGAGGGCGCCTCCTGCTTTTTGTCTGACTGCCTCCCGCCGCGACTGCCCCCTGCTTTGTGCGTCTGACGCAACCCCGTTGCTGGCAGTGATCACCCATCTGGAGAACAACCTCCGGCAGGTCGGATCGACTTCCGATCACCATGAGCTGTTGAAACACTAGTAGTCGACTACAAACTAGCCCCCCTCGCCCCCGCCTGTCACCAGTCCCCAAAGCATGCTGTGTTTTAAGAATTTACAAAAAGTCCAGAGGACGCGCGTCCCCTCAGCCTCCGCGTCAATGAGCGGCATGTGGTCTTCGAGATGTCGATCTCTCGATGTGGTGGAAGTCGAAGCAGGCCTCGGGAGTCTATTTGAGGTGATTCGGATCAGCACGTACGCGGACACGAAAGCGCACCTCGTCCGTCCTTGCGCTCGTGTTGCACCTTTCACCGCCGGTAGCTCAGACGCTCTGTGGAGCAAAAGAAGGCAGAGCGCCATGGATCCCGGCTCGGACTCCGACGAGGACACCGCGCCGGTGCGCGAGGACGAGGAGAGCTCTGCGTCCGAATTTTCCTGCTCAGACTCCGACCCTGAGTCCGACGCCGGAAACTTCTCAGACGCTTCGGTGACTCAAAAGCTCGCACGCAAGGACCCGACGGAGGAGTGCCTGCACCGCGTCGCCCGAGCACTCCCGTCTGAAAGGCGAAGCTTGAACCGCACAATTGAAAGACACCGTCGCTCAACGAGGGTGGCGAGGCTAGAGGCCTTCGTGAAAGTGCTCGCGGACGCGGCGCTTCGCGCTGCGCCCGCAGAGGAGGACAAAAATGCGGTCGAGAACATCCTTGCGGCGGCGCGCGGGCTGAGCGCGCGGTGGGGCCCCTAGGTGTTTCTGTCGTGTGCGTGTTTGGTATGAAAAAAGATGTTTACTTCTCCACAAGCCTTTTTTGACCTCGCCCAGGCGCCCCTACAGCCGGCACTCAGGGCGGAGGACCTGGGGGAGAAGCCGGTGCTCGTTTTCGACACAGAAACGGCTGGGTTGTCTACTCCAGGAATCTGTCAGCTTTCCTACGTTCTCTCCGAAAACGGCACGCTCACTGAATACGACCGAGTCTTGAAGCTTCCGCCCACTGTCCGGATGTCTTCCGCCGCGGTGAACATCCACAAGATCACCGCGGAAGCTTCCGCGGTCGGGTCGGACCCTGGCCCGGAGCTGCTGCTCTTCTGGCAGACGGTGCAGCGGGTGCTGGCCGCGGGCGGGACGGTTGTAGGTCACAACGTCAGCTTCGACGCAAAGGCCTTCAACTTTTCGTGCAACAAGCTCGGGCTCACAAACGAACTGGACGCGCGACACTTTCTGTGCACCATGCAGTCTTCCAAAGCGCACTCCCACTTGCTCAACGCGCGAGGGCACCCCAAGATGTTCAAGCTCGGCGAGCTCTACACGCGTCTCTACGGGGAACCGCCCAAGTGGGCCACGCTCCACAACAGTCTTGACGACGTCAAGGTGACCGCGTTGTGCTTCGCGGCGGGGCGCCGCGAGGGCTGGTGGTAAGCTACACGATGGCCAGTTCGTCTCCCCGCTTCCGCTTTCCTGTGATCACCCGTTCTGGTTCGCCACCGGGCTGGCGGCTCTCGACGTAGGTCTCGCCGCGAGACAGGCACCGCTCGTCGACACGGAACCGCGACGCCAGCTGGAAAGGCATCGACGACGCGCGCAGGAAGTCGAGTTGGGGGTGCAGGCAGCGCACCTCGAAGACGAAGTCGGCGTCCTTCGGGATCGCGGCGGCGGAAGTGACGCCCGGGCGCACCGCAAAGGACCAGACAAGGCACCCTGTCGAGAGGCCGATCTTGTAGGCCGGGGAATTTTCATCGGGAAAGAGTAGCTGAGATGCGTCCTTTGTCGTGTTGACAAACGCGCCCTTGAATGTCTTTTCCATGCCGATCCCGGAAGGGACGTCGTGTTCACCGTCCGCGTCGCGCGCAAAGAAGCGAAGCGTGAGCTCGAAAAGCACTTCCCCCGCCGCGACGCCGATGGCGGTGAGGCGGCGCGCGATCTCGTTCTGGCTGATTGGGCGCCCGGTGTCGCCGTTCTCCACGATGGCCGCCTTGAGCAGGATGCGCTTGTCGCACTCCACCACCATCCTCTCTCCGGTGGGTACCCGATGCAGGACGTGCGGGAAGAGACCGCTGGGCAGATTGTTCTGAGTAGATTGGCCGAGTCTGGTGGCGTTGAGCGGACCGCCGGGTACGAAGCGGCGGCCGTCCTCGTAGTGCAGGGAGTGCATGATGTGCACGCTGAGGTTCTGCAGGCTGTCGGCAATGTGCGTGGGCGGTGATCCGGACACGATCATCCTCATTCCGATCACCGTGCTCGCCAGGCCGTTTGCGGCCTTGAGGAGCGCGTTGTACTCGAAGTCGTCTTTCTTTTCTTCCGCGGAGGTGACCGCTTGGAGATTCTCGGCGACAGTCGGCTTGTGCGGTTTGCGGAGACGCGCGGCTGGCGACGCATTCGTTTCGGCTTGGGTCGGCGGGTCGTGTTCGTCATCCGAGAGGTTGGGAGCGAGGACGAGAGACATTGCGGCCCGGCCGTCGTGCGCGGCCGGCCGACCGCCCCCCGTGGAGCGCTTCCGGGCAGACTCACCAACACCAAATTTAACGAACCCTGATGACATTCGTGATTGGACCGACTCACATTGACGAGAAATTTTTCATGCCGCTGCAAAGCGGCTTCCGGACGAACAGGAGGGGGGGCTCCGGGGGGCACCACGGTAAAACTACACCCAAATTAGTCGAAGAATTCCCGGCGTGCACAGATTAGCCGTTTCGCCGCAATCGAGTGTTTGAAACCGATCGCGATTGCCACCGGAGCCCCACAGATCGCACGCCCAGGCCCTCGCCCTCTCAGGGCCCGCCGGAGAGCTCTGATGGTTTCCTGAGTGGCTCCGGTGTTAAGAACCACCTGTGGAGATGGCGTGGATGGCAATCGCGATTGGCCCGACTCGAATTGACGAGAAGTTTTTCATGCCGCTGGAAAGCGGCTTCCGGACGAATGGGAGGGAGGGCTCCGGGGGGCACCACGGTAAAACTACACCCAAATTAGTCGAAGAATTCCCAGCGTGCACAGATTAGCCGTTTCGCCGCAGTCGGGTGTTTACAACCGATCGCGATTGCCACCGGAGCCCCACAGATTGCACGCCCAGGCCCTCCAACACCACATGTAACGAACCCTGATGACGTTCGTGATTGGACCGACTCACATTGACGAGAAATTCTTCATGCCGCTGCAAAGCGGCTTCCGGACGAACAGGAGCTCCGGGGGGCACCACGGTAAAACTACACCCAAATTAGTCGAAGAATTCCCGGCGTGCACAGATTAGCCGTTTCGCCGCAATCGAGTGTTTAAAACCGAGACCTACACGCTGGTGCCCTATTCGTCGGAGGTCGATGCGACATCGTCCTCCATGTTGGACACAGAGCGATTCAACTTGGAGGTGTCGCGTGGGAGACAGACGTGCGTAGTGTTCTTGTGGAACCTCCCAAACCGGAACTTGTCGATGTGGTCATTTACAACATAGTCAGAGGCGCTACCTTCAATCGAGCCCTCAGCCATGGCCTTCGTATGAACCACGGTCTTGTCGTACGCGTCGCGCGCCCCGGAGGTCCCGAACTTGTCTCCGTCCCAGTGCTGGCCGATTATTCCGTGCGGAAAGCACGTCGCACTTGCCTTGCCGTGGGGTTTCTCCATCCCAGTGTTGCCATCCAAAGGGCGGATTGTGAAGTCGTAACGCCAACTGCTGGGGCCCTCGACTTTGTTGTAAATTGGATGGCGAGTGGCGTTGACTTCCCACCCATTCGCCCGGACGAAGATGGTCGACTGTTTGTGCATAACTCGAATCCCCTCGTGCCACCACGTGGTCCAGATCAGCGTGTGGTTGACAATGATACGCCCGTCAGCCGCATCCCGTACCACGAACCCGGTCTGGTGCGCATCTGACTCGACGATGTATTCCTTTTCGTTCGTCCCACGAATCCTCCAGGAGGCGTTCACGAAGAAAGAACCATGCACGAGCCGAGGCGCAGGAAGAAGAAACGTAGCGTCGACGGTGCGCGAGGCAAACGAGTACCCTGGGGTCGACAGCAAGTTGTAGTTGGTGTTGTTCTTTCCTCTGAAATCTGCCGTCCCGCCGTGTGCAAAGCGGAGATGTGGGTCGCCCTGCACTCCACTTGCTGAAGGAGGGGGCGCCGGCGGCGGAGCGGAGGGTGCCGGCTTGATGTAAGTCGAAAAGTTGTACAAAAGAGCATCATCCTCGTCAACGATGCCAAGCAAGTAACATCTCGATGCTGTATCTACCGGAAACGCGCTGTGGGTATCGGGTCCGTGGCTAGCCGCACACTGCCAAAGGATGACAAGTGGCGGAACTGTGTCCAGAAGCGCGCCCGAGCTGTCGTAGAAATTTCGTTTCACTCCGAGTGCCCAGTTGATGCTGGCATCGTAGCTGTCTGGAGGGTCGGCGATGACGGCAGCATAAAGTTGCTGGATGTGTGCTGCCTCGCTGCTCGAGTCGCGTGCGTCTCCAACGGTTCCGGCGTACTCTTGCTGACGCACGACATGCATTCCAGGCCCGCAAATGGTTGCGTTGGAGTCGGGATCCAATGTATCCTTCCTTACACCCGCCAACAGTTCTGCGCCGCCTTCCATGTAGTCTGCGATACCGAACGTGGACGACGGGAAGTTGGCACCGATGAGTATCGTGTCGGCAACTGTACGGTCCGGTACGTGCGCAAAGTTAGTCCCGCTCTTGATCGGGCCCACGGTTCCTGCCAGGTCGCTGACGAGATCTGCAACAAACTCGTCTTTCTGCGCACGTGTCCAGGACCACTGTTCCGAAATGGCACCGTAAAACGCACCGAACATTCCCATGAACGTGCCCATGTACTCTGCCACCGACGAAGGGCTCTGCCAGAGTGCAAGGCATTGCGAGGAGTAGAAGAAAGTGCCGTCGGAATGCGCCGCAAGGCAGATGCCCGGACATGGCTTGATCATTCCACCCAACGAATTCTCAAGTCCGTACAGAGACTGAGCTCGAATTTGCGGTGAGTTGGACGCAAGAAAGTATCTCGCAGTGGCCTCACTGATCTGCACGTCGAAGTTCTGAATGCCAAACGGCTCGTCCTTCCACCGTTCAATGTGAGGGAGAATCGAGCTGTTGAGTGCGAGGTTTTCCAGATAGTACTCCGTCTTGTTCACGTACAGGGATCGGTCGAACTCCGCGCTCGCCATCCCAACACACAGTAACCTGAACGCAACTCCGGACATCTCAAATTTCAAAAACTGACACCACCTGTTCCTATTCTTCGAACCGACGTTATTGATTACCCCAGCAATCAATTACGGACCCCGCGCGGGGGCCCTCGTCCAACTCCCGGTGGCTGGCTGCAATGCAACAATCTGAACTTCAATGACAGTGACAGCGTGATGACATTCGTGATTGGACCGACTCACATTGACGAGAAGTTTTTCATGCCGCTGCAAAGCAGCTTCCGGACGAATAGGAGGGAGGGCTCCGGGGGGCACCACGGTAAAACTACACCCAAATTAGTCGAAGAATTCCCAGCGTGCACAGATTAGCCGTTTCGCCGCAATCGGGTGTTTACAACCGATCGCGATTGCCACCGGAGCCCCACAGATCGCACGCCCAGGCCCTCGTCCTCTCAGGGCCCGCCGGAGAGCTCTGATGGTTTCCTGAGTGGCTCCGGTGTTAAGAACCACCTGTGGAGATGGCGTGGATGGCAATCGCGATTGGCCCGACTCGAATTGACGAGAACTTCTTCATGCCGCTGGAAAGCGGCTTCCGGACGAATGGGAGGGAGGGCTCCGGGGGGCACCACGGTAAAACTACACCCATATTAGTCGAAGAATTCCCAGCGTGCACAGATTAGCCGTTTCGCCGCAATCGGGTGTTTACAACCGATCGCGATTGCCACCGGAGCCCCACAGATTGCACGCCCAGGCCCTCATCCTCGCAGGGCCCGCCGGAGAGCTCCGGTATGCCCCCGGACTTTCCGCCCCGAGTTAGGCGAATAAAATCCCCTCCGGACCGACCGTCCGTCTGGGGATCCGGGGACCGGGCGTGTGGCTTTGAGCGACTTCTTACGCGATCCACCATTCGTTTTTCGACCCGTGAAGCGCCACGAGCGCTTCTTTCACAACTGCAGCGTTCCCCTCATTTCGAGTCAGAGACACTAACCTCAATGCAGGGAGTTTCCCGCTTCTCACAGCCGCTGCAAACGCAACCATCCCCGTGTCGCCAATGTGATTGTGGTGGAGCGTGAGCGAGCCCAGCTTCGCCATGTACCCCTCGCTTCCGGCCTCCGCGAATGCCTCCATCCCGGCATCACCGATCTTATTTTGCCAAAGCTGCAAATCTTTCAGCAACGGCAGCGCCTTACTGTGCAACGCTGTAGCGAAGGCAGTGAGGCCGACGTCGCCGATCTGATTGTTCCCAAGGTCGAGATCGCCGAGCCGAGGCAGCGGCGTCTTGGCGATTGCCATGCTGAACGACTGCATGTCGGCATCGTTGATGCCGTTGCTGCGGAGGTTGATCTCCGTGCAACTCGCCAGCCGCCCTTGCAGGATCGCATCCGACAACAACAGCATTCTGGCGTTGGTGATCCCACAGTTCCGAATATCAAGGAATGTCAGCCCCGGCAAGCACTTATCTGTCAGGAGCAGCTCAAACGACCCAAACGTGTTCTCCGCAACCTCGATTCTGGCCACGGTCCCCAGAAACCCCCCCTGGGCCTCTTTTTCGAGCCCCATCGCACGCGCCGCAGTCATGAGCGTCTCTGCGCGCGCCAGGAGATCTTCCCCGAGTTGCTCGTGATCGTCGTTGGCGGCCAGCATCCTGCCTAGACTTCGGATTTCCGCTGGCTCGTGGATCTTGCCGAGGATAGCATCGATCAAGTCATGGCTGACGGTTCCCAACTGCAGCTCGCCCTCAAGGTTCCCGGAAACGAACGCATGCTCGCGGAGGTGCACGAGTGACGGTATCATCTCCCAACGTGCCCACACAACCGAGGATTATGTGGGGATCCGGGAACCGGGCGGAGGGTACGTTGCTCACCGAGGACGAGCTGTGCGAGTCCAGGATGCTCACGGGCGTCGACTTCCAGCTCCGCGACGCGTCGGCAACCCCCTACCCCCACCTGTCCGGGGGCCGCCGGAGGCCCCGGGCCGTTCGGCACGATCGGGCTCCGGCGGTGTAAACCCTGTCGTTGATTGCAGGCCACCGAGGCGGGAAATCAGACGCTGCGGGGCGTTGCTGAGGCGCGCGGCTTTACGGTCAATCTGGGATTGGAATGAAATCGGGAATGTGATTACTAGATGGCACGTCCCTAGACGCTGATTGTGTGCATGAGTGATTGATACCAGTAGTACAGTACGAAACGGCTAATCTGTGCACGCCGGGAATTCTTCGACTAATTTGGGTTACCGTGGTGCCCCCCGGAGCCCTCCCTCCTATTCGTCCGGGAGCCGCTTTCCAGCGGCATGAGGAAATTCTCGTCAATTCGAGTCGGGGCGATTGCCATCCAGCACGGAGTGAGGGGGTGGGAGGCCTGCGGCAGTGGAGATAGAGCTCGCAAATTCCGTACGGGTAAACACATGTCGAGCCTCCCGGCCCTGCTCCTGGCCTTTGAGCAGCTGAAGACCGCCGTCGTCAAGCGGTACATTAATGGTGTTGAGGTAGACCCGTTGATGAATATGGGCCTCCACCTCGCGAATGATCGCAACCCGACAGCCCTCAACCGCGACGGCAATCGTGCACCCATTGCCCCCTTCGCGACGTACACCCTTCACCGATCTTCCATGAGTCACGGCGTGCAATTCAAGACATACACAGAAAATGATCGCACTGCAACCGTGCTCTTCATCACACCAGACAGCAAGTACACGGACGTCTACACGCCTTTCATCAATGCGTGGAAGCGCGGCGACCCTTACAGCACGCCAATCACGTACCAATGGCCCGAAAACATGGACTCGGTGTACAGCGAAAGTGCAAGAGCCCACCTGACGGCCCTGGGAACGCAGGCCGCGTCGGCGGCCAAAGAAGCGGACGTCGACGCGGCCGGCAAACGCACGACTTCCATCGGCAGCGTGTTCGTTTTTGTCAAGGTGGGTACGATGGAGGCGAATGCTACCTCTGGCAACTTCCTGTGTCTCGGGCGCTTCGAGGTCAAGCAGTCGAGGGCGGGGACGACGACTCTAATGCTACTTCCAGCCGCAGCAGCAGTTCCCCTGTCCGCATTCCACAGCGTACGCAACGCCGCAACTCTAAGAGCGCAGCCGGAACTGGCAACTCCAACGTTCGATGATGAGGACATGCGTAGTGTCATTAGCGATCTCTCATACAGTGCGGCGGTGCTCCGGGCCAGCGACGTGCGCCCGGAGCCCCCGGTGCGCCCGGGGTGAGGTCACCCCACCCTCAAGTGCACCACGCCCCCTGGACCGTGTCTACTCCGGGAGGTGCGTCGTCTCGAGAAATCACGGTTGGCTACTGGAATGAGTGACAAATCGGGAATGTGGTTACTAGATGGCATGCCCCTAGAGATTGCACGCTGATTGTGCGCATGAGTGATTGATACTAGTAGTACAGTACGAAACGGCTAATCTGTGCACGCCGGGAATTCTTCGACTAATTTGGGTATAGTTTTACCGTGGTGCCCCCCGGAGCCCTCCCTCCTATTCGTCCGGAAGCCGCTTTCCAGCGGCATGAAGAAATCCTCGTCAATTTGAGCAGGTCCAATCATGATTGCCATCCACGCCATCTCCACAGGTGGTTCTTAACACCGGAGCCACTCAGGAAACCATCAGAGCTCTCCGGCGGGCCCTGAGAGGGCGAGGGCCTGGGCGTGCAATCTGTGGGGCTCCGGTGGCAATCGCGATCGGTTCTAAACACTCGATTGCGGCGAAACGGCTAATCTGTGCACGCCGGGAATTCTTCGACTAATTTGGGTATAGTTTTACCGTGGTGCCCCCCGGAGCCCTCCCTCCTATTCGTCCGGAAGCCGCTTTCCAGCGGCATGAAGAAATCCT
>Ga0209711_10001275_pt1 | contig 24688 bp, 21 predicted proteins | sample ArcticOcean_MG_C_7_FD_187441 | JGI IMG/M metagenome (GOLD analysis project Ga0209711, IMG submission 187441) | Marine microbial communities from western Arctic Ocean - ArcticOcean_MG_CB11_88 (SPAdes) (version 2) | ecosystem: Environmental > Aquatic > Marine > Oceanic | place: Arctic Ocean...
GTCAATTAGCTCCAATACTGATGAAGCAGACAACGAAGAACCTCATTGTGTTCAATACGCCAACTGCAAAATAAATTATTGGATTGACTAAAGCCATAAATAGACTAGAAGAAGCTTAACCATACAAGGGCATCGGGTCAAACGACTTATCACAATCTCAATTTGAACAATTACAAGGGTCACAAGTACAGTTTTCACAACTCCCGTCATTTTCACAGGAAGAGCATTTGCAATTGCAACGGTTATTAATTATATCTTTCATAATGAGTAAGCTACAAAACTATTTTTAAAGCTTATAAATAAAGGTCAAGTGGTAATGACTTTTCGTAACCCTCACTTTATCCGTAGCTTTTAGTGCGGTTTTATATGACTTGTTTTGTTATCTTGTATTTCAATTTAAAAACATTTATTATGAAATATCAATTCAGGTTAGAGCTAACCCTTACAGCTTTTGGAGATGAAGAGCTATATTGTTATGATGTTTATGAACCTCATTTAGAGAATTATCCTGATGGTTATGATCTCTTTATGGATGATCATTATGATACCGAACATATAAGTTCAGCTGATAATATGAAAATAGAAGTTTATGCTTTTTATAATGGTAAATTTAATTGGAGAATGGAAGACGATTTAACTGGAAAGCATGGAGATGGTTATACAGAAAATATTGATGAGTTTAGAGCATTTGAAACTATGGGAGAGGTTAAAAAAAAGATAAAAGCTGATGCTGATAAAAGGTTTCCTGATTCAGGGTTTAAATTATAGCAAAAAAATAAATCCTCACTCAGCAGTTGCTTTCGGTGGGAGTTTTTTATTTAGTTGCCTAGTAATATTATCTTTAGAAAAACAGCTTTATTGTTAAACTCTTCTTGTGTTATAATACCCATATCTAAATATTCTTTAAGCTCCATTAATTTCTTTTTAGCATCTTCTTTATTAAACGTGTAATCCGTAGTAACTGGTCTTAACATTTCTGCGTGACCGACGTTTTTGTATTCAGCATTATAAATAACTTCACCATCTGAGTTTTTTAATACTAACCTTGAAAATCTAATGTTTTGAGGCAGTGCTTCTCTTGTCCAGTCCAAGAATAAAGTTTCTGAGTTATTCAAAGATTCTTGGGAGAAAATGGGGCTCATAAAGTTCATTTTTATTGCCTTTTTTTCTGAGCTTTTTGTCGTCTAAAGAAACTATTGAATATTTTTTGGCACGATTGACCTGGTCTATAATATTTGTAAAATTTCCACTAACTGCCCATCCAGAAACATAGCTGTTTTTAAAAGCACGACCAATGCCATGTCAAAAGCAAAGTTTGCTATGACGATGGTTGGTTTATGTAGGAAAAAATTGAGTTTGCAACAAATGAACTGGCAAACAGAATTGAGAGGTCGATGTCACACCAGGCAGAAATGACAAACATTTTTTTCACAAAGATTGATCAGATGACAGATTCTCATATTAAGATGACCAGTATTGCTCAAGAGTTGAGCAGTGACATCATGAGAACAAAAGACATCGCTGAAAAGGAGCAAATATCAAACAAGAAATTGACTGAGGAGGTGTCGATCGCTTTAGAAATTGGACATCAAACCCTGAAAAAAATACTAGATAATAGAGAACAGGCAAAAGAGGAGTTTGCAAAGGCGATGTATATTGCTGAGCAGGTTTTTGAAAAGGTGAGAACTATTTAAAAACCTACCCAAGTGAACTTCGGTAGGTTTTTTTGTTTTTAATAGTCAGCGCTTTTGCTCCGCCCTGTATTCTCTAATCATTTAAAAATAGAGCTGAGTAAACTATTCGAAAACCTTAATTCGCTTCAATAACTAGTGGTTCAAAGTTTTTTATAATATCACTGACTACAGCAGGGTTTCCTGTCATTTCCCACTCACCCAAAGAAAGCGGAATATTACCGATACTGCTTAGCGTGTCGAAGAAGTTTTTTAAACTAAATTCTTCTTCATTTTTTTCTTTCTCCAATGCAACTTCGGTCATTGCTTTTTCGAGTAAATATTTCCCTGTAATATAACTTGTTCCGTACCCAGGTTGACGAAGATATAAATGCTGCTCAAAGATTAGAAGCTCTTTTTCTGTTTTCATCCAGCCTCTAGGAGTATATTCAGAATGGATTTTTCCGGCTTCCTCCATAGACATCATATTGGCATGTGCATACAAAGAGCCTAAGCCTCGGGCTGCTCTTTGAGCGATCAAGATGTAGACAATTTCTCGAGATCTTGGGTTTTCTTCATATAGCCCAGCCTGCATAAACATCTCTTCAACTGCAGTTGCCATACCCTCATTACGAGAATCAAAAATATTATACAACATGGCGTCTTTTCTCAATGGATTTTTGTGAGGCTCTTGATCCATCCTTGCGAGTTCAAACCAATGATAAAAATGAGAGTAGAGGGGTTTTGGATCATAGTGCGCTGTTATCCAAAAGAAATTTCGTTTATCCGCAGGAATAAAGCTCCCTAAATGCGGTTGGAGGGCAGATGTGAAATAGTCTTTTACAGTAACAATCCCGTTCGTATCCAAAAAACTAATGAGTTCTGCAGCAGATCGTTTTGCCAATGCATTGTATGCTTCGGGAGAATCCGCATCAATTAGCAGTGGTAAGTCTCTGTTTCGATGCTCTTCTAACTTTAAGGAAGACCAAGCCCGAACTAGTTCGCGTTTCAATAGCATAACCTCATCTTCCCAGCTCAAAGGAACCAAATGAACATTCTGTTGATACCAAGTGTAGTGCTCCTTCCCTATTCCAGAGGGTCCATTTTTGTTTGGAATTTGACTTGTTAGCCAAGCAACAAACTGTTGTGTCGAGGCAATAGCATTATTGATGCTTTTGGATAATTCGTCATCCTCAGCAACTCCTGCTTTAGACCTTATACTTTCCAAATCTTTAATTTGCTCTTTGATGTCTCGTATTCCAGTCACCCATAGGTCACGTGCATTGCCAGTCAAGTTTCGTTTTGCCTGTTCTTGTAGCGATGGAATTAGTTGAAGTGATTCTATTAAACGAACACTACTTTTTTTATCCAATGGGAATGTATATTGCCAAAGCTCTGTTATTGCATGATTTGTTGGGCCTTCGTGAGCTGGAACATCACTTTTGTACGTCCAAATTGATTTATAATACGCAGGGTCTCTTTGCCAAGGCTTCAGTACTTTATAATTAAAAATATAACCATTCATTTCTGCCCAAAGCAAATGCCAATCAACTTGCTGACTCACCGTCCACTTATCTTTTTGCATTTCATCTAGTGTGGTTTTCAATTCTAAAAAAGTATCCCATCGAAGATCAAACGCTTCTTCAGAATAATCAGGCACACCGTTTTGAAGTGGTGGAATTTCAAAAGAACGCCAGGCACGAAACAAAGAAACGAGTTCTTGCTTAGTACCCCCCTCCTGTTCTTGTGCTACTGAATTTTGAATAAAAAAGAGAAGTAAAAAACCTAAAAGTAAACTCTTGTATTTCATGAAATAGTGTTTTGATGTGATCTCGTTTTTGATCGCGAATCCGAATGTTCGATTGTCTTCATTTGAATATAAAAGTAACATAATTTAACTATATTGTAGAAACTAAGAAAACAGATCAATACATGCGCTTTTTAACTTTTATGCTTTTGTGCTTTGGACTTTCTCTAAATGCACAAACACTAAACTTTGATACCCTTCAAAATTTAAAAATCCGAAATGTTGGACCAGCTAATATGAGTGGTCGAATTACTTCAATTGATGTAGTTACTGCTAATCCAAAAATAATTTATGTTGGAGCAGCTTCCGGGGGTGTTTGGAAATCCGAAAATGGCGGATCGGCCTGGACACCTGTTTTTGACGATCAGCCTACTCAAAACATTGGAGCTGTAGCGATACAGCAGAGCAATCCTGACGTTATTTGGGTTGGAACTGGAGAAGGAAATCCAAGGAATTCCATGAACTTAGGTGCAGGGATATTCAAGAGTACTGACGGAGGTGCTTCATGGAAATTCATGGGACTGAAAGCAACCAAAACCATACACAGAATAAGCATTGATCCGAACGATCATAATACCGTTTACGTTGGCGCAATGGGAGATCCGTTCACTGAAAATGAGCATCGTGGGTTATACAAAACAATTGATGGAGGAGAAAATTGGACTAAAATTTTATATAGTAATACATCCTCTGGAATTGCCGATTTGGTCATGGACAAATCCAATCCAAAAAAAATATTCGCAGCCTTATACGAACATCATCGTACCCCCTATTCCTTTGTTTCGGGAGGAAAAGGCTCTGGACTCTATGTAAGTGAAGATGCTGGGGAAAGCTGGAATATTATTGGTCCAAAACAAGGTTTTCCTGAAGGAGAATTGGGTCGCATTGGAATTGCAATTGCGCCCAGTAACCCCAACAGAATTTACGCCAAAGTAGAGGCTAAAAAAAATGTATTATTCCGAAGTGATGATGGAGGATCCAGTTGGATCGTAATCAACAAAAACTCTAAATTCACAAACAACCGACCCTTTTACTTTCAAGATTTGGCAGTGGACACTGCAGACGAAGATCGTTTGTACAACATCTACCAACCTCTATCTGTAAGTTATAATGGCGGTAAAACCTTTGACACCACCCCCATGATTCCTGCTGATGAAACAAAAGGTATTCATGCAGATTTTCATGCCATGTGGATCAACCCAAAAGATGCGCAACACATGATCATTGGTGGAGATGGTGGTTTGGGAATATCGTATGATCATGGTAAAAGTTGGTATTTTCCAGAGAGCATACCTGTAGCACAGTTGTATCATGTAAACGTTGATTATGAAACTCCCTTTAATGTTTATGCTGGAATGCAAGATAACGGTAATTGGTCGGGGCCCGCATACACTTGGAAAAGAGGTGGAATTAGAACATTGTACTGGCAATATTTAGTTGGAGGGGACGGTTTCTATATTGCGCCTGACAAAGAAGATGATCGATTTGGATATGGAACTTCTCAAAACGGAGACTTATATCGTTACGACAGACTAACCGGATACTACCAAAGCATAGCCCCACAGTCTTCGCCTACAAAAGCTCCTTTACGATTCAACTGGAATGCAGGCTTTGCAAAAGATCCTACTGATGAAAAAACGGCCTACTATGGATCTCAATTTGTACATAAAACAGAAGACAAGGGAGCAACATGGCGTGTGATTTCGCCGGACTTATCGACCGACAACAGCAAACATCAAAAGGATGATTACGGAGGCTTAACGCTGGATGTTTCAGGAGCTGAAAACTACAACAGCATCTTGTCTTTGGCTCCCAGTCACTTGAATAGCGAAATGCTGTGGGCTGGAACGGACGATGGCCAGGTTCATCTTACCCAAAATGGAGGTCAAACATGGGAAAACCTAACCAAACAAATTGATGGTCTCCCGACCGAATCGTGGATTGCTAGAATTCACGCCTCTCGCTATGACGAGAGCACGGCTTGGATTGTGGTCAATAATTATCGGAAAGGCGACTATGCTCCTTACCTCTTTAAAACAAAAGACTACGGTGCAAATTGGTCTCGGATTGTGCACGAAGGAGATGTCAATGGATATGCACTTTCATTCATTCAAGATCCTGTAGAAAAAAATCTGCTTTTTTTAGGGACAGAAAACGGTCTATGGGTTAGCATTAATAAAGGGAACGATTGGACTCAATTTAAGAATGGATTTCCAAGTGTGTCGACAATGGATTTGGTAATACAAGAAAAAGAATCTGCCCTCGTTGTCGGGACTTTTGGAAGAGCCATATGGGTACTTGACGATTTATTAAGCCTCAGGGCGATCATCTCAAATAAAGCAAATCAAAAACTAACAGCCTTACCTGTAAACGAAGTAGTTCAGGTCAAAGGACTTTTTATTGCACCTCCGGGAAATATTTGGTCAGGATTTCACACAACATTTGAAGGTAAGAATCGTGTGTTTCAAAAGGCAGAAATTCCAGTTTTCCTAAAAGACACCCCAAAAGAGAAAGACTCGATTACTGTCAACATTCGTAATCCAAAAGGAGAACTTATCAATACAGTAACCGCAACTGATTTAAAAAAAGGATTAAACTATGTCGTTTGGAAACTAGATGAAAGAAAAGCATATCTCCAAGGGAGCTGGATTAATGAGGAAACAAGGGGAATACCTGTTCTTCCTGGAGATTACACTTTAGAAATTCTGTATCAAGACGAAACCGCTGCGTCTACAATAAAGGTTGTTCCAGACCCTAGATTTGACCTAGAGAGAGATGTAGACAAACAATTATATCTATACCAAAAATCAATCAATCAGCAGGTCACACGACTTGCTCACTTGATGAATACCTTGGATGATTGGGAGAATAAAACCAATGAAAGAATTGAGCAACTCCAAAAAGAAAATTCTACGAGCAAAAAACACATTCGAAAAGCGTCTGCATTTAAAACTAAAATTCAAACCTATAAACTCAGTGTAAGAGATAGACCTTTGGATCGACAGCTCGGAGCATGGCAAAGCAAAAAAACAACGCCTTACTCAGCAACAAAGCAGGCTTTGAAAGCAGCAAAATCACGTGTGAAAATGCCTTCTAAACAAGATTGGCAAAGAATTGAACGATCAAAAAACTTAATCGATGCATTAAAAAAAGAATTGGATCAATTCGAAAATAACGAATGGCAGGTGTTTATGAACATGAATCAATAAAACACTTCTCGGCTAGGTGTCGAGTGAAGCTTCTGCTTCAATTTCAACCAAATAGCCGTCACCAACAAGTTTAGCTTCGACAAGTGTATTGGCTGGATTTATACCTTTAAAGCGAAATCCGTGTGCTTGGGCAACTGACTCCCAATCATTAATATTGTTTACAAAAATCCGAGTTCTTACTACATCTTCTAAACTCCCGCCTAGTGATACAATTGCGGCTTCTATTTTGTCGATTACAAAATGAGTTTGCGCAGCAGCATCTGCACCTCCAACAACTTGATTTTGGTGGGTTGCTGTAGTACCCGAAACATGAATTTGGTTTCCTTTTTTGATTGCTCGTGAATAACTAGCAAACGTTTCCCATTCCGTTCCAGAACTTACGCATTCTTTTTGATCTGAAATTTTTTCTGGAGAATATACTGGGGGAATATGATCTAAATGATGTGTCAGATCACCTGAGGCGGTTAAAAAGGGAGGTTTGCGATATTCATCACCACAGTTACCCGGAATGGGAAGAAGCCCTGAAAGTGCAGCATCTATGGATTCAATATCATGCTGTTCATAAACAATATCAAGCATGTTTTGATGATCTTCTATGTGGGAATTCTCGCCCAATCTAGCCCCAACAATAACAGCTGCGACATCTTTATTTTGAAGCACATAACTACTGGCGATACTTGCAATGGTTGTATCGTGCTTTAGAGCAATTTTCTGCAATACGCTCAAGAGGTTTTGAAAAACTGTCCACCCACCAATTTGATCGATAAACCGTTTGTATTTCATTTGAGACCAAGTCCCTAATTCATCGGAGCTTGGTTCTTGCAGCCCCAACCAACGATTCGACAGAAAACCACCAGCAAGTGTTCCATAAGCCAATAACTTAACATTGTATTCAGCGCAAAGCGCTTTCATAGGGCCGTGAGCACGTTGGTCGATGAGAGAATGTGAAATTTGATTGCTAACAATCGGAATTCCATTCGCCAATGCAATACGCAAATGATGTGCGTCAAAATTAGTTACGCCAATATTATCAATCAGGCCTTCTTCTTTCAATTCGTTCAAAAAAGTAAGTCCATCCAGCCAACTAGGATCGGTGTAATCCCATGCATGAAACTGCATCAAATCAATTGTTTTTTGATCCATTCGATCAAGAGCCTTTTGAACTGCGACTCTAACTTGATCTTTAGTTATTTTTCCTGGCTTAGGAACCCATTTAGTAAACATCTTAATGGTGTTCTTTTTGGCGTTCTTATTTTTACAGATTCCAGCAATTATTTCACTCGAACCATAGTGATCAGCCATGTCAAATGCAGTGAAACCAGCATCGACATAGGCATCCATATAAGAAGCAGTTTTTGGAAGATCGAGCTGTTGGTCTTCTTTTTCCATATCAGCAATTTGCCATAAGCCTACAACCAATCTAGGTATTGAAAGTGTTTTGGATAGGATGGTATTCTTTTTTAAACTCATTCTTTTGGTAAATTTTTAAACTGTTTAACTGAAAATGTTTCTTTTTTCTTAAGTTTTTTCCATTGATTTAAAAAGACAAAACTCGCTAATCCCATAACGACAAGCCAAATATAGGTTGAATGGAAATACCATGCTGCTACACTTTTGGATAGGTCTTTGTATACGTGAATTATTAAAAAGCCTGATAAAAAAACCACCCCTCCCCAACCGATAAACTGTTGTAAGAATCTGTTTTTAAAAACTTTTATTTCGGAAAATATATTGGGATTGTAATTTTTAATGGTGAGTACAGTAATGCACATCAGTAAAAAATTCACCAACATTGAAGTCACCATAATGTCAATTCCTAAGAAAAAATCTCCAGCAAAATGAGAACCCAACACACCTATACTTCCCATCACACCCGCTATAATTAGTGCAACGTGGGGCGTTTTATTTTTCTGGTGAATTTGAGCAATTTTATTAGGAAAAATACCATCCTTAGCCCAAGCGAACATAAGCCGTGAAACCGAAAGCAACATGGCGGGAAGGTCATTTATTAGGGCAACAGCTGCTCCAAAAATAATGAGTATATCAACTCCCTTGGGCAAAACATAGCTCAACAATCCAGGAGCTGTAATGTCTTTTAGCTGCGCTTGTTCGGCAACATAACTCCATGGGACTATGCTGTAAACAGAAAAAGTAAAGAGGAAATAAAACAATCCTACACCTAAGATGGCAATCAGTATTGCAAGTGGGATGTTGCGACTTGGGTTAATAGCTTCACTTCCAGTTTGGGCGATAGCATCGAAACCAATAAAACTTGAGAATAATATTGCAGCAGCAGATAAAAAGGTAGTCCAATCAAATTCTGGATCTGGGGGAATTAAATGAACAAGTTTATCTTTTTGTTCAACTGCATTCAAGAAATCTGAAGCATCAAAAAACAACCCTGATATAATAACAATACTACCCAAACAAAAAATAACAAAAACCATGGGAAGTAGTAAATTGGTATAGGACTTAATCCCTTTGATATTCAAATACACAAAACTCCATATGAAGCTTAACGACAAGCCAACTCTAACGATCGAAACCTCGAGCAAAGAAGAAAGCCAATAAACCTCAGCACTATACGCAATGTCTCTAAAAAAGGGAACTGTGATATAAGCAATAACACCAATTACGATAGACAAACCAAACCACTGCGAAAAACTAGCAACAAAACCTAAATAAGGGTTTATACCCCTACTAGCATACAAATAACTCCCTCCTGCTCTTGGCATCGCCGAAGACAAAATAGCATAAGCAAGACCCGCAAATAATGCCGGTATTGCAGCAAATGCAAATGCCCACAAGACGTTTGGGCCTATTGCTGGAACACTCCTGTGGATCATAAAGGGAACCACATTTATGGAAGCACCGACCATAGAAGAAACACCTGTAGCTACTACAGCCGCTAAACCCATTTGTCGACTTAATTTAGGCAGTGCACTCATGTGAAATTGAATGTGTTTTTTTAAAATATATCATAGTGAGCTCGGATTTTCAGCACATATAATCCCACAACTCTCTTCAAAAAAGCAAGTTTGTGATTAGTACTGTTAAAGTTAATCGAAAAGCTGAAGCTAAAAAAATATTCGCACACTATATCGCAGGCAAAAGAACACGAAACAGAAAACTGCAATTAACTAACGAGGGGCAAGGGCAAACTTCCTGCCTAATAGTAATCTCAAGAAAAACAAAGGGTAAGAAGGAGCTAGGCAATCCCCTTTTCAATTCGCACATCAACTATAAATTCGTCAATTTTTTCTTTTGTTACATTAGGCATACAAATGATGTGGGTCACATCGTCAGTAGCAAGCTGCCACTTACCTTTTATTGCTTCAGAAATTTTTGGAAAAACTACAGTAATTGCACCTTCATTGGTCCATGCCTCTATTCCAATTTTAATCAACTCATTCTTGCAATACTGAGCAACTTCTTGGCTATGCTTATAACGGGCTCTTAAACCTTCTATTCCCATTTTCTGGATTGCATACCATAAGAATAAAGGACTGTGACCGTTCCTAGACCCTGTAATGGTGGTGTCCATGGAACCAATATATGAAACGCCTTTTGCTATTCTATCTTTAGTGGATCGTCTCGTAATGATAACTCCAGAAGGAATGGGAGAACCAATAAATTTATGTCCGCTAATGGAAATGCTATCTGCACCGTCTTCAAAATCAAAAGGTACTCGAGGCTCTAAGAAAGCGCCATAAGAGCCCGATAATGCAGCATCGCAATGAATGTAATGATCTTGTATTGCAGACTTTCGTAGTACTGCTTTTACTTTAGAAACATCATCCTTTGCTTCTTTCATTGTTGTTCCAAAATTTGTTAAAACAATTGCTGGCTTGTCTCGATTGAATTGTAAGGTATTTGCAAGATCATCATAATCGATCTCTCCGTTTTCTTGCGAGCGAATTACAATACTTGGGATGTTTAGTAAGCGAATATTTTTCTTGATACTGTAATGGGTAGACTCAGAGAAATAGACCATTGCATTTGGATATAATTCTCTTGCGAGGTACAAGCCGTAGAGATTACTTTCCGAACCACCGTTGGTTACGTACCCCCAATAATCTTTTGGATTGGCGCGAAACATTGTCGCAAAAAAATCGACAACTTCCGTTTCCATTTTATGGGTCTGAACCTTGTTTGTCGTTTGCTCAAAAGGATCACCTATATTATTTATCGGATACTTTAAAAACTCATTCAACCTCGAATAATCAAAATCTTGTGACACTGGGTATCCTAGCATAAAATCCCCTCCGACTTTTATCTTTTCTAAAGCGTTTTCTATGGTAAGGTTTTGGTCTGTATCTATCATTCTATATAGCTGTGATTACTTAGATTATTTGACTGTAAAATTAGTTATTTTAAATATTTATATTTACTTATAAGAGATATTAAGAGTAATTAATCTATTTTTATCCCATATACAGAATTAAACACCTGTATCGACTGAGTACCATGTCAACTTCCAGATAAATAAACTTAATTATGGACCAATTCGACAGTAAAATCTTGATGCAGCTTCAAGAAGATGCAAAACAAAACACAAAACAAATAGCAGCTAAAATTGGCCTAAGCGTTACACCAACTTATGAGCGAATTAAAAAGTTGGAACGCACTGGCGTTATCAAATCATATGTTGCGGTTTTGGATCGATTCAAAATAGAAAAAGAAGTTATCGCATACTGCCAGATCACCCTATCGAAGCACCAAAAAGCAACACTTGATCAGTTTGAAGTGAAAATGAATTCTTTTGCTGAAATAATGGAATGTCATCATGTTTCAGGCAATTTTGACTTTTTACTAAAAGTAGTTGCAGGCAACATTATTGGGTTTCATAAATTCATTACAGAAAAACTATCCGTGGTTGATGATATCGCAACCATTCACAGTGTGTTTGTAATGAAATCGGCTAAAGATTCTGGCACATACGCAGTGTAGCAATGGCCCAACAAGAAGCAGGATATCAAGTTGCAGTAAGAATCATATCCGCTGCTTTTTCAGCAATCATATATACGGGTGCATTTGTGTTTCCGGATACAATTTTGGGCATGATGGATGCATCGACCACCCGAAGGTTTTCTATTCCATGTACTTTCAGAGTAGAATCGACAACCGCCAAAGGATCGTTCCCCATTTTACAGGTTCCAACTGGATGATACACTGTTTCTACCGTTTTTTTGATGTGCTCAACCAGAGCTTCTTCTGAGGTCCTGTTCAGTGGAACACCATTTGCTTTGGTATGCTTTTTTAGTGCTTGCTGTTCCATGATTTTAAAAACCAATTTCCCTCCTTTAACCAACTGTTCCAAATCTTCTTTTTCTTCCAAAAAATTAGGCTGAATTACCGGAACATCGCTCGGATCAGCCGAAGAGAGACTTACGGAACCTCTGCTTTTGGGATGCAGTAGCGTTGGAAAAATAGTGAAGCCGTCGGAACTTGGAAATGTATTCAAATCATAGGCATCATAACCATTTTCTTTACCTAACCACATGGGTGAAAAGTGGAGTTGAAAGTTAACTTTTCCGCCATTCTGATCGAGATCAAGAAAGGCCATACCCTCCAGGGGGCCGCTATTGAAAACACCTTTTTTATTAACAAAATAATTCCAAGCTGCTTTGAGCTGTTGCAAGGGTGGAATATTATGATTGACTCCTTCTTGGGTTTTTGACTGTTCACAAATAGGGAAAAACAAATGATCTTGAAGATTTTTTCCAACCCCTTTCAATTCATGGAGGCATTCGATTCCATGAATATTCAATTCAGAAGCATCACCAATTCCAGATAGCATTAATAGTTGCGGTGATTGAAAAGCTCCAGCGGAAAGAATGACTTCTTTACCTGCATTCACTCGTACCGTTTTTTTGTCTTTGATGTACTGAACACCAACTACTTTTTTTCCTTCTAAAATAAGTTTACCGACCTGAGCATGGGTTATAGTTGTGAGGTTAGAGCGTTTTAAAACAGGTTTTAAAAAAGCCGTAGCACCACTTGCACGTTTTCCGTTTTCAATAGTGCTATGTACAACACTAGCCCCTTCTTGCTTTGCTCCGTTATAATCAGTAGTAGGTGGAATGCCTATTGCAGCACAAGCAGCAATAAATCCTGAGACAAATGGTGTTTTAAAACGGGTTGGTAACGTTACACCCAACTCCCCAGAATCTCCATGATAACCCTTGTCCATCATATCAACTTGAGCGTGGTTTTCTGAACGCTTGAAAAACGGAAGCACCTCCTTATAACTCCATCCAGAATTTCCTAGTGCAGCCCAACCATCATAATCAGCAGCATTACCTCGCACATAAGCCATGGCATTGGTAGAACTACTCCCACCAAGGGTTTTACCTCTTGGTAAATAGATTTTTCGATTCAAGACACTAGCCTGTTCTTCTGTCCAGAAACCCCAATCTTCTTTGCTTTTATGAACCTTTAAATACGCTCCAGGAACGTGAATATTCAGGTTATTGTCTGGTCCTCCTGCTTCTAACAACAGAACGCAGTTTTTTGGATTTTCTGACAATCGTTTTGCTAAGACACAGCCGGCAGAACCAGCTCCAATGATGATGTAATCGTATGATTGACCCATGACTGTTTTTAATTTAATTTAACGAAATGGGGAATGCCAACACACAGATATCAATATCCAAAGTAGGCTAGCGTCTCTAAATTTAAACTTTAATTTTCAATTGAGATCTGTTTCAATTGGATACTTCACATGAATTCTAAAACAAAAGAGAGACTAAACACATTAAAACCCTAGTGTTTTCTTTGCTTGAAAATACAAGAAAATGAATGCTTAAAAAATTTCATTAAATTAGTGCTATGAAAAATTATGCCCTTATTCTTTTACTCTTAAGTATTTCTTGCAGCCAACAAGATCGTAAACCACAGCTCCACAAAACCACAACACAACGCAGTGTGGTGTTAACAAAAGAACAAAAACATGTTCAAATAGAAGAGCTGTTTTCAAAACACGGTGGTTATGATCATTTCAATTTTACGTATTTTGAAAAAGACAACTACATTCAAATAGCGGCAACAAGCAGCACAAATGAGCATGCTAAATTTGAGTATACTGAAGAATTATTTTGGTGGGACAACGACCCCTATTTTGATCAATTTTTATTGATTAAAATTCAAAAAAAAATAGATGAAATGACCTACTCAAAACACAAAACAGAGTCGAGAAAAAAGCCACTTAAGAGGACCGTTACTTACAACGATTCTAAGTCAACAAATTGCTAAGAGCACTGGTCGAAGGCAACACAAATTCTAACCAGTAGACTGAAATTACAAATCATCGCGAAGGATTAATAATTTTTCAAGAAAAGCTGCTTTAATTTTTAATGCACGTTCGTTCTTATCTTCATCAATCGTATTTACTGCAATAGAATAAGCAATATCTTCTAAGATTTCTTGATGATCTGCCCGCACTATTCCGCCGATATGAAATAGTGTTTGAATCCCATTAATTTTATTCTCAACACCCCAAAAGGCATCTTTGCGGGTATTCGAAGTATTGATGAGTTTGTTGACCCAATTACAAACATCAATCATCAAAACGTAATCTTCGAGAATCAACATGGCCATATCATTTCGATGTTTTAATTCGGGATCTGAAAACTCTTTGTAATGGTAGACCGTTTTGGCTGTATTTTTTATCAATATTTAAATTAAAAAAGGTGTTTTAGGATTAGTGTTTAAAAAAAGTCTGTTCATTCTGTTAGTTTCACTAATCCTCTTGAAATTCGCGAAGCTTAGCATGTATAGCGACTCTAATTTTCAAAGCACGGTCGTTTTTGTCGCCATCAAGAGTATCTATCGCAATATCATAAGCGATACGTTCTAAAATTTCTTGATGATCTTCTCGAACAATAAAATCCATAAGAAATAGAGTTTGAATTCCATTGATTTTATTCTCAACATCCCAAAAAGCATCTTTATTCGAATTAGAAGTGTTGATGAGTTTATTAACCCAATTACAAACATCTACCATTAAGACATAATCTTCAAGAACAGATATGGCTATTGCTGATTTGTATTGAATCTCTTCAGCTGAGAAATTGTTTATCGAATAAGCATCTTTTTCGTTAATCTCTTTCATTATTTTACTTTTTGTTTATCATTAATCCACCAAATATGTTGTACGTTTATAAATATTTATATGCAAAAATAAACATTAAAACATATATTTGTTTATTAAAGTATATTATTTACTATATTTAATATAAGAGTAATTTATTATGGGGATTGAGTTGAATGAGCTTCATCAAAAGATTGGAGCCGAACTAAAAAGCATGAGACTTTTAGCAGGCTTTTCTAGCTATGAGGTTTTTGCTGATAAAAATAAGCTTAGCAAAATACAATATTTTAAAATGGAAAAAGGGACGAATTTCACCCTTAAGAGCCTAGATCGCATTCTTAAAATCCATGATATATCGATCATAAATTTCTTTCACAAATTTGATAAGGAAACTAAAACACCAACGAACGTTGAATGTGTTGACAGAATAATCATACTATTGGATAGTTTACAACAGTCTAAACTTGAGTTTAGTAAATCCATTGGTTTTTCTAATGCTAATCAAATAAATGCTATCTTGAGCGGACGCAACAACATCTCAGCTAAGCTAGCCTATCAAATTGAAAAGATTTACCCTCAGTTTAAATTTTCATGGATACTGAATGGAGAAGGTGAGATGGTTTAAGTAAGTCCAAAACCTCAACATGCCTCAGAAGAAACTCTACAATCATTGTAAAAACAAGTTAGTTCAAACCCTTGAAGTTCTCGAGATCCGTAAAGCGGAGATTTTAATAGCCTTAGAATCTGAAAGCAAAAGCAGTGCTGGTGATAAACATGAAACTGGACGGGCAATGATTCAATTAGAAAGAGAAAAACTTGGGGAGCAAATCAAAAAAGCTGAACAAAATCAAGTATTCCTAAATCAATTGAAACACTATAAAAGTACAGGAGTGGTTCGCTTTGGTTCTGTGGTTCAAACCAATAATTCAAACTATTATATTGCCATACCTGTAAATAACTGCTTGATCGATACAAGCACATTTCATTGCATCTCGCCTCAAAGCCCAATTGGAGTTTTACTTCTTGGAAAAAAAGTTGGAGATCAACTAATGTTCAATGGAATTACGAGTACAATTACAGTAGTTATCTAGAGTTATTAGCTTTTTTTCCTAACCTTCTTACTGTGGTGCTTATTTTTGTGTCGTTCTTCTTTTAGGCGTTCTGCCTCTTTTGCTCTTCGTTCTTGAGGTTTCACTTTTCTGAGCGGATCTTTCTTCTTCTTATTTGAAGAATCATTCAGCTGATTGCGATAATGCACTTTAAGGAAATGAAGTATTTCTTCTTCTGGAGCTGGAAGTTCTAAAAAAATATGATCAGGTTTATTCACTTTTATATTGAGTCCACGAATGATCGATCCAAATTCATCGTGTTCGAAAACGGCGATGGGCATTTCGTTGATCAAAAATGCTTCTTGTTTAAGTATTTGCTTAACGGCTTTTCCGGTAATTCCTTTCGAGTTGCTCATGAATGTGCAAAAATTTAGCTGGGTTGATTGAAATAATGAGTAAGAATTTTTATTAATTCTTTTTTGTAAGCATCATACAAAACCCCCGATTTGTTGTTGATTTGAGTATCCATCTCGTCTTCTATTTCTTCTTCGGCAAGATAAGCCATTTCGTAATCTCCGTCGAAACGATCGATGATCATATCCTCTACCTTAATAGAAAATGCTGTTTCATAACCTTTACCTAGAGAATTTCTAAGGTAATCCCATGTGTAAGTCAACATCTTAAAAGTAAAACCGTCGCCCAAAGCGTAGGCTTTTTTACTTATTTCGGCAAATTTATCATCTTGGTTTTCTAGAACAGCGGCAATCAAAAATTCTTGATCCAGATTCAACGCCACACCTTTTTTTTGTAGTTCAAAAAGCAATGCTATGCGAAGGTGTAATTTATTTTCAGACATGAATCCATTAATTTTTAAAGAAAAAAAGGATAGAAAAAGCCAACCATAGCCCAACTACCCTTTTAATGACGCCAGGGTGTGAAGCCCTGCGAAACAAAAGTAAGTAATAATTCAATACTTATTCCATAAGATGCTACTGAAAGCGCAAATCTTTTTTAATTTCCGATTAAAAGTAATTTTTCTTGCCTCTTGTTGATGTATCGGAACCCATCTGCCCCCAAAAAACCAGCTTCTTCCAACATTACTCGAATATCTTTCTTCCATTCAGAAATGTATACACTTGTATTCAATTCAATGGCGTACGAAGTATTTGGGTGCAATGGATAATCTCCGTTTACAGCTACTCCATTTTGCGAATCCCACATCCCTAAGGTTGTCCCAGCAGAATGACCATACGTCCCCAATGGATGGGTGTAAATCTGTGGTCGAAGTCCTTCGGCTCTCCCTTGTTCCAATGATTTTTTTAGAATTACATTCCCTGAAACTCCAGTTTTAAAATTATTTGTAAAAATATCTTGAACACGATTTCCTTGTGCCAAGGCATCAACTAAAAAATCTGGGGCTTGTTTTTCTCCAGGTTTCAAAACATAGGCGAGTTCTTGGCAATCGGTATTGAGTGATAAATAACTGATCCCAAAATCGCAATGCACCAGATCCCCAGGTTGTATGATATCAAATTTAGATTTGCTGTCAAACGCATATAAATCACTTTCATTGGCACGTTGAACATCGACTGTTGGATGAAACCAAGTATCCAAACCAAGGCTTAGAACCTTTTCACGCAACCACCAAACAACATCATCGGTTGTTGTTTCGCCGGGCGTTATTACTTTAGAGGAGAAAGCTTCAGCTATAATCTGATGGGTTATTGCTACAAGGTCTTCGTAGAGTTCCATTTCTTTGGCAGTACGCGTCTCAATCCACCCGATCGCGAGTTGTTCTGCAGAAACCACTTTACTCTTATAGGCTTCTGGCAAAACACGCATCAATGCATCATAGTCCGTTTTGACTAAACCATCGGCTAATGCAAAGGCCTTAGAAGTATTGATTCCAATATTCTTAGGGTTTTTTGAAACGATATAATCTGCTAGAGCTTGCCATTGACTGGGCTGCTTTTCTTTATCCCAGATCGACGGAATTAGCTTCCCAAACGGATAGCGGGTAATAGCAGCTGAAGTAATCCCTTCGGCATTTTTATTCTTTGAAAAAACCAAAATGGTTTGTCGCCGAGCGTTGAGCCAAGTTGGAGGTAACAATGTTTTAACAACAGGATCTTCATTGTACTCACGGGTAATCATAACCCAAAGATCAATTCCGTTGTCATCCATCAATTGAGGTAGCAGATTATCAAGGCGATCTTTTTGAATTTGATCGACTATTACTGCGCGTTCTTTAAGCGACAGGACTTGCTGCCCCAGAGCCAAAAATGGCAAGAACAGAAACAGGCATATAACTTTATTCATAGAAAATTAGTTTAATTGTGGTGGACCAGCTGGTATTCTTGGTTCATAAGAAGGATTGGTTCTATTATTCTTAAAGTCTTCTTTTACTTGCTCTACTAATTTTGGGTTTGTAAACAAATCAACCATTGTCATTCCAAGGGCTTTAGAAGCGTACAACATACCTTTGTGACCAATAGACATTCCTGTACAGGCAACAACTGCCCATGAGTGCCAAGGGCCTCCTTTAGAAGCAACTGTTGCGCTCATTCGAATGGTAGGAACCAATTGACTTACGTCGCCCACATCGGTTGAACCTCCTTGAGCAGGAAGCGATGGTCGCAACGGATGAACTAACCCGTCAAGGCCTTCAAGTGGCTTTCCAGTTTCTTTTAAAATAGTATTGGCATATTGCACTTCATCAGTTGTATAGGTAATTGGTCCTAAAGTCTCGATATTACGCTGCATCACCTCAGCTCCTGTACGGTTGACTTGGATTTCGTAAATTCCAGATATCAATTGAATTTCATGACGAACTCCAGCCATCAATGCTGCACCTTCAGCTATTTTTTTAGCACGTTCGTATAAAATATCTACGTTGGGTCGATCGTTTTCACGTAAACGAGTCCAAATTTGTGCATAGTCAGGAACTACATTTACGACATCCCCTGCTTTTTCAATATCATAATGAATACGAGCAGTTGGCTTAATGTGTTCTCTGTAATAGTTCAATCCAGTTGTAAATAACTCCATAGCATCAACTGCACTTTTCCCATTCCATGGATCAGATGACGCATGCGAAGAACTTCCATAAAACTTCACTCTAAAATCAACTAAGGCTTTACTACTTTGTGTAACAGCTTCAATCTCATCTCCAGGATGCCAATCCATACAAACGTCTAGCTTATCAAAAAGACCAGCACGAGCCATCCATACTTTTGCGAAAATAGTTTCTTCTGCTGGTGTGCCGTAAAAAACGATGGTTCCTTTTAGGGTTCCCTTTTCAATTTGTTCTTTAATTGCAATTGCAGCACCAAGACTAGCAGTTCCAAAGAGGTTATGACCACATCCATGACCAGCTCCACCTGGCACACGCGACTCACGCGTAGGTTGTTTCTTTTGAGAAATTCCGGCATTGGCATCAAACTCGCCAAGAATACCAATTACTGGTTTGCCTGTTCCGTAGGTTGCAGTAAAAGCCGTTGGAATTCCTGCAACTCCTTTTTCTACTGTAAAGCCGTTTTCTTCGGCAAAAGTCATTAAATATTCGGAAGATTTAAACTCTATTAAGGAAGTTTCCGCAGCTTCCCATATTCCATCACTCACCTCGATCATTGCATCTTGGTGCGCATCAACCGTTTTTATGATTTCTTTTTTGATTTTCGATTTCGATTGGGACTGAACCCCTTGTACTCCTAATATAACCAAGCTAAGAAGTAATAATTTGTTGATTTGTTTCATTATTTGTTTTTTTTTGAAACTTCAAGTTACAATTTTATTTGACCTAATATTTTGTAACTTGGGATATCTATTTTAAAAAAAATAATTCATGCGCTATTATAAATTTTTACTTCCTACACTTCTGACGGCTTGTTTTCTTTTACTGACAACACAAAACACAGCAGCACAATCTAGGCGATCCAAAAAACAAAATACTACGAAAATTAATCCTGAATTACATGAATCGGTTCAATACCGGTCCATAGGTCCTTTCAGAGGTGGGCGTTCTGCCGCTGCAGTCGGTGTGCCAAACCAACCTAAGGTGTTTTATTTTGGAGCCACAGGTGGTGGTGTATGGAAAACTACTGATGGTGGCGAAACCTACGCCAACATTTCCGATGGGTATTTTGGAGGAAGTATTGGATCGGTAGCTGTAGCTCCAAGTGATCCCAATGTATTGTATGTAGGTGGTGGTGAAGTTACTGTTCGTGGAAACGTTTCTTCTGGAAAAGGTGTCTGGAAAAGTGTGGATGCTGGGTCAACCTGGACTTACTCTGGATTACCTAACTCCCGACATATACCACGTATGGTAGTACATCCTCAAAACCCAGACATTGTGTATGCAGCAGTTTTAGGGGATTTATACAAACCCAACAACGATCGTGGGGTATATAAGAGTATTGATGGGGGAAACAGCTGGAAAAAAATTCTTTTTTCAGATGCACAAGCTGGCGCTGTCGAATTGGTTATGGATCCATCGAACCCAAGACATTTATATGCTTCAACATGGCGCATCCAGAGAACACCTTATAGTTTGAATAGCGGTGGCGAAGGATCTGCTCTTTGGAAAAGTACAGACAGTGGAGCTACTTGGAACGAAATAAGTAAAAACAAAGGGTACGCAAAAGGAACTTTAGGAATCATCGGTGTAACCGTTTCGCCTGTGAACGCTAATCGTGTTTGGTCTATTGTTGAAAACAAAGAAGAAGGTGGTGTATACCGTTCGGATGATGGAGGTGAAAACTGGGAGCATGTAAACGAAAGCAGATCGCTAAGACAACGCGCTTGGTACTACACCAAAATTTATGCGGATACGCAAGATGAAGATGGCGTTTATGTAATGAATGTATCCTATCACAAATCTACCGATGGTGGAAAAACATTCAGCAGTCACAATGCACCTCATGGTGATCATCACGATCTATGGATTGCTCCAGAGGACAATCAACGTATGATTATTGCTGATGATGGTGGAGCTCAGGTTTCTTATGACGGGGGAACAACTTGGAGTACGTATCACAACCAGCCAACCGCACAATTCTATCGGGTAACAACAGACAATGCTTTTCCATACAGAATATATGTAGCACAACAAGACAACTCTACCATTCGAGTTAATCACCGAAGTTCTGGTCGTTATATAGACGAATCGGATTGGGAATCGACCGCCGGAGGAGAATCTGCCCATATTGCAATTGACCCAACAAACAACGAAATTGTATATGGTGGAAGTTATGACGGTTTCTTAACGCGTGTAAATCATGCTAAGAATTCTGTACGTGGAATTAATGTTTGGCCCGACAATCCTATGGGTCATGGAGCAGAAGGAATGCGCTATCGTTTTCAGTGGAATTTCCCTATCCTCTTTAGTAAACATAATCCAAAACGTCTATATACATTCTCCAATCAAGTACACGTAACAGAAAGTGAAGGGCAGGAATGGAAAATAATCAGTCCGGATCTAACGCGTAATGATCCTAAAAAACTGAAGACTTCGGGAGGTCCAATAACACAAGACAACACAAGTGTCGAATATTACTGTACCATTTTTGCTGCTGATGAATCTCCACTCAAAGAAGGTTTGTTATGGGTAGGAAGTGACGATGGCTTGATTCATTTGACACAAGATGGAGGCGAAAACTGGAGTAATATTACACCTAAACAGCTTCCAGAATGGACCATGATTAATAGTGTAGAGCCTTCGCCGTTTGATCCTGGAACTTGTTATGTTGCAGGTACACGATACAAACTAGGAGACTATACTCCTTATTTATACAAAACCACAGATTATGGTGTTACTTGGAAAACCATAACCAATGGTATTGCAAAGGAAGATTTCACACGAGTTGTTCGTGCCGATCCGAACCGAAAAGGCATGTTGTATGCCGGAACTGAAAATGGAATATATGTTTCTTATGACGATGGAACCTCTTGGTCTTCCTTTCAAAAAAACCTTCCAATTGTTCCAGTTACCGATTTAACAATCAAAAACAACAGCCTCATTGTGGCTACACAAGGGAGAAGTCTTTGGATTTTAGATGACCTTACTGTATTACATCAATTACAACCCAATAATCGCAATGCACAAACCTTGCTTTTCAAACCCAAAGAAAGTTACAGAACCAAAGGGCGTGGTGGAAAAAGTTCTCTTACAGCCGGGACAAACCTTCCAAATGGCGTTATTGTTCACTATTTCCTTAAAAACTACGATACAGAAAAAGATACCGTTGAACTGCAATTCCAATCGAATGATGGAGCAGTAATTAAAACATATAGTACAAAAGACAAAAAGAATAAACTGGAAGTAAATGCTGGTGGAAATGAATTTGTATGGGACACCCGTTACGATGGAGCTGAAAAATTAGACGGAATGATTTTTTGGAGCGCATCTTTCTCTGGAGCAAAAGCAGTTCCTGGCCCCTATAAAGTACGTTTAGTAGTTAATGGGAAAGAACAAATCCAAGATTTTACCATCCTTCCTGATCCGCGTTCAGAATCTTCAGTTGCCGATATGCAAAAGCAATTTGATTTTGTAAATGATGTAAATCAAACCGTTGATAAAGCTCACAAGGCTATTAAGAACATTCGAGAGATCAGAAGTAAGCTCAAAGATTTTGTAAAACAAAACAAAACAGATTCTACAGCATCTGAACTCGTTAATCAAGCTGAAAAAATTCAAGATGATTTACTTGAGGTTGAAAAAACTTTATATCAAACACAAAACAGAAGTAATCAAGATCCATTAAACTTCCCAATTCGTTTGACTAATAAATTAGGTCATTTGAATCGATTGCTTACTATAGACGACTTTCCTCCTACTAGTCAGGACATCGCGGTGAAAGAAGAGTTAACTGCTGCAGTTGCAATGGCAATGGAACAATATCAGAAAGTTATTGATTCTGATGTAGCTACGTTCAATGAAGTATTTAAAAAGGAAAAAAGGAATTACTTGAGTACCGAATAGGTTCAGACAATTCAGGAATAAAAAAAGGGAGCTAAACTATTTAGCTCCCTTTTTCATTGAATAAATTTCAGTTTAACAGATCGCTTTAGATCACTTCAAACAAACCAGCTGCACCCATTCCTCCACCAACACACATGGTAGATACTACATACTTGGCTCCTCTTCTTTTTCCTTCGATAAGTGCATGAGCAACCATACGAGACCCAGACATTCCATAGGGATGACCTACGGAAATAGCACCTCCGTTTACATTCAATAATTCGTTGGGAATACCCAAGTGTTCTTGACAATATAAAACTTGAACAGCAAAAGCCTCGTTCAGTTCCCACAAGCCGATATCCGACATTTTTAAACCGTGTTGTTTTAATAATTTTGGAATAGCATAGATTGGTCCAATTCCCATTTCATCGGGCTCACAGCCAGCAACTGCCATTCCTCTATAAATACCCAAAGGAGTTACAGCGTGCTTAGCAGCAGTAGCCGCTTCCATTAAGACACAGGCAGAAGCCCCGTCCGATAATTGACTTGCATTTCCAGCAGTAATATAACCGTTCTCTATCACAGGATTCAAACCAGAAAGTCCTTCGATTACAGTGCTTGGTCTGTTTCCTTGATCTTTATTGAGTGTAATATCCTGAAAACTAATTTCTTTGGTCTCGCGATCCATAACGCCCATTGAAGTTGTTGTTTCAATGATTTCGTCATCAAATTTTCCAGCCTCTTGTGCTGCAGCAGTTCGCTGTTGACTTTGAAGTGCATAGATATCTTGTGCTTCTCTACTAATGTTGTATCGTTTTGCAACAACTTCAGCAGTTTGTAACATGGGCATATAAATGTTGGGCTGCTTAGCAACCAAAGCCTTGTCGACCATACGACTCACATTCATTTTTTCATTTTGAACCAAACTAATCGATTCAATTCCGCCGCCAATTGTGATTTCCATACCATCACAAATAATCTGCTTAGCTGCCGTTGCAATAGCCATCATACCAGAAGAACATTGACGATCGATACTCATTCCACTTACAGTAGTAGGAAGTCCAGCTGCCATGGCAGATAAACGACCAATATTACCACCTGTTGTACCTTGTTGTAAAGCAGCTCCCATAATAACATCATCAATTTGATCTTTAGAAGCTCCAGACCGAGCAACTGCGGCTTCTATTGCTAGTGCAGCTAATGTAGGTGCGTTGGTGTTGTTATAAGCTCCTCTATAAGCCTTCCCTATCGGAGTTCGCGCAGTTGATACTATTAAAGCTTCTCTCATTGATTTACTTTTTATGATTAATTAGAATTAGTTTATGAATTTTAATAAAGGCTCTTAAACCTTGAGTGTGATTTTTTTTTTGCTGTTCTCGTTTTCTTTTTGGCTGTACTTTTTTCTTTGTAAAATCAGGATTCTAATTACAAATTATTGCGAATATTGTAAAGCAAAATGCTAATTTATGTTATTTTTCGTATTTATTTACATAAATTTAACATCACACTTATAAAACAAAACAAGACATTAAACAGCCTAATCCCTTTTCTAGCAAACAAAACAACACCTTATCTGCCGATAAAGTAACCTAACAAAAAACATTATTATTTGTACGCCAATGTTAGATTACAACATATAGGTATTGTACAGCTAAAACAAATAAGATTAAGCATGAATACACCAGAGACATTTGATTTTAAATTTTATGAGTGGGAAGAAAAATTCCGAGACAAACCCTTTTTAAAGCAACCTTTTGGAGACGAATGGGAAATTTATACCTGGGGAGAAGTAGGGCAATATGCCCGTAAACTAGCAACTGGTTTACGTTCTTTAGGACTTCGTGAAAACGCTCATATTGGATTAATCTCAAAAAACTGTCGAGAATGGATCATTGCAGATTTA
>Ga0209711_10001288_pt1 | contig 24611 bp, 20 predicted proteins | sample ArcticOcean_MG_C_7_FD_187441 | JGI IMG/M metagenome (GOLD analysis project Ga0209711, IMG submission 187441) | Marine microbial communities from western Arctic Ocean - ArcticOcean_MG_CB11_88 (SPAdes) (version 2) | ecosystem: Environmental > Aquatic > Marine > Oceanic | place: Arctic Ocean...
CAGCTGAGCGGCACTTTCTGGGGTGAGTGCAACGCGCTGCTCACCTATAAAAATTTCTTTGAGAGCCCCAATTTTCATAATTTTCGTCCTTTCTTGACGCGGTCTTTCACCGTCTTCGAATTTTTTGATTGCAAAATTCGTAACGCGCGCAATAATATTTCGCAATCGATCTTCCGTGGCGTTTCGCCGCTAAACGTGAGTATATTTCAGAATATAAACATTAAGGGGAATAACTTTGACACTGACAGGAAAGAATGCGGTCGTAACCGGTGGCGGAACCGGCATCGGATTGGCCATTGCACGCGGCTTGGCAGCTCAAGGTTGCCAAGTAGCCATCACGGGGCGCCGTTTGGACGTGTTAAAATCGGCGTGCGATTCTTTTGGAGGATTGTCCGTTAAAATGGATGTTTCTGACGAACCTTCAGTCGTCGCTGGCATGCAGCACATCGCCGATCGTTTTGGCAGTATAGATATCTGCGTGGCCAATGCCGGCATTGCCGAAGGGCAAAATATCCGTAATTCCAGTTTTAATTTTTGGCGCAAGATTATGGCAATCAATCTAGATGGGGCCTATCTCACAATCAGAGAATCTCTGCGCCATATGCCGGTTAAAGACTGGGGACGGGTGATTGCTATTTCCTCCATCGCTGGGCTGCGCGGCTTAAAAGGCGCACATGCCTATAGTGCGTCAAAGCACGGTGTCATTGGTATGATCCGGGCCCTCTCCACGGATCATACCAAAATGCCAGTAACCTTTAATGCTATTTGTCCAGGCTATGTTGACACTGATATTATCGCTCGCAACACCAAAAGCATCTCTGATCGTACACAGATGAGCCATGAAGCCGCTCGAGCTCTGATGGTGGATCTCAACCCACATGGAAGGTTGATCTCTGCGGATGAAGTGGCCTCCGCCGCATTGTGGATGTGTAGCACGGGCTCAGACAGCTACGATGGGCAGGCTTTGGAAATCTCCGGAGGCCAACACTAAGGTTGCGCCTATCTGGCGCTGCACCATGCATGTACGGCGGTGCCAAAGGCTGCAAATAATGGGCGAGATACTGGGTCTTCACTGGCACGATATTCTGGGTGCCATTGCACTCCAAGTCCGAAACCTTTTGCGTCCTGCACATAGATGGCCTCTGGCGTTCCGTCATGAGCGCAACCATCCACAACAATGCGCTGGCCCGGCTGTTTGATCCCCTGCCCGTGCAACGTATTGGTGCGCACCACATCAGAAGCAAACACCTTAGCAAACACGCCGCCAGGTGTCAGAGTAACATCATGACACAGTGCGAATTTTTCAGCCAATGTCCCATCAGGCGGCATGCGATGATTGTCGCGGCCCGGAAGGTCACGAATTTCAGGGTAGAGGCTCCCACCCATCGCCACATTCATTTCCTGAAAACCCCGACAAATTGCTAAGTATGGCTGGCCACGTTCAACCAAGGCCCGGATCAACGGCAAGGCTAATGCGTCGCGAGCCTCATCCATATCCCCATGACCATCGGTGAGGATCTCGCCGTATTCTTTTGGATGCACATTGGGGCGGCCACCAGTAAATACAAAGCCATCACAGGCCTCCATCAAGTCTGCCACCGGCGCAAGCAAAGCATCTGGCGGTATAATTACCGGCAGGGCATCGCAAATGTCGCGCACGGCCCAGGCATTCATCTCCCCGGCACCATGCACCAAATATTCGGAATTGATCAAATGGGGGTTGCCGATGATACCGACCACGGGACGCGACATGTTTGCACCTAACATTTTTCAGTTGCGCAAAACATAGGCTGCACTGGCAAATTCTACCAGTCCCAAATGTCCAAAAACTGAAAAGCCCACCAACCTTATGACAACTCTGGCGGGCTTAAAGTGTTAAACCTGCGGCGAGTTTAGCCTTCGCCGGTCAAGCCAGTTGCTTCGATGCCCGCCAACGCTGCTATCAAATCATTGTCAGAACTGTCGCCCGTGACGCCAACGGCGCCAATCACGTGATCTTTTTTGTTGCGCACCAAGACACCACCCGGAACCGGGATTACCTTGCCACCAAAAAGACCATTTACTGCTTCCATGAAATAGGCTTGCTGATCCGCACGGGCCATTTGCGCCGTACCAGCCATGCCAAGCATCACGCTCCCATAGGCCTTACCTTGGGCAATTGCGAAACGGCCTGGTGCCGCCCCATCTTCACGCTCAAATGCAATGACATGGCCACCAGCATCTACCACCACTACGGACAGAGGCTTAAGCCCTAGATCTTTGCCTTTTGAAAGGGCGGCACGAATTACAATTCTAGCTTTACGCAGAGAAATATCAGGCATGGATTATCTTCCTAACAGGAGGCTACTAGTCCCGGACGCAATATGTTCCGGAACACAACCGCACGGGCTACAAATGCGCTATAGTAAATATTTGAGTTGCAAAACTCTGGGCACGAAGTGCGAATATTGGAAACAAAATACATTTGAATTTGTCTTTCTTACGTTCAAAGCTAAAAACTACGCTACCTTCTGTTCTTGTCTGCGGCGATGCAAAACTGGCTCAGTATAGCCTGAAGGCTGCACACGGCCCTCAAATACTAAATCGCAAGCAGCTTTGAAGGCTACGCCCTCAAAGCTTGGCGCCATGGCGGTGTAAGTCGCGTCACTGGAATTTTGAGAATCTACCACAGCTGCCATTTTTTTCATGGCGGCCATAACGGTGTCACCGTCAACCACATCGTGATGTAGCCAATTCGCCAAAGCTTGTGAGGAAATTCGGCAAGTGGCGCGGTCTTCCATCAAGCCGACATCGTGGATATCTGGTACTTTAGAACAGCCAACACCGCTATCAACCCAACGTACAACATAGCCAAGAATACCCTGTGCGTTGTTTTCAATTTCTTGCGTAAGCTCATCTGGCGACCAATTGGTTCCAGCCGCCACAGGGATAGTTAGTAGCTCATCAAGGCCCCAACGCGGCCCTTTAGCTTTCATCTCGGTTTGGACCGCCATCACGTCAACCTGATGATAATGTGTCGCGTGCAAGGTGGCAGCAGTGGGGCTCGGCACCCAAGCGCAGGTTGCGCCAGATTTGGGGTGACCAATCTTCTGAGCCAACATATCGCCCATCAAGTCTGGCATGGCCCACATGCCCTTGCCGATCTGAGCCTTGCCCTGCAATCCGCAGGCCAGTCCGATATCAACATTGCGATCTTCATAGGCGTTGATCCAAGGGGTCATTTTCATCTGACCTTTGGGGATCATTGGGCCAGCTTCCATGGACGTGTGGATCTCATCACCCGTGCGGTCCAAGAACCCTGTATTGATGAAGGCCACCCGCGCTTGTGCGGCATGGATACAGGCTTTTAGATTGGCGCTTGTGCGGCGCTCTTCGTCCATGATGCCCAGTTTAACAGTGTTATGCGGCAAGCCCAAAATGTGCTCAACCATAGTGAAAATCTCGTCAGCAAAGGCCACTTCCGCCGGGCCGTGCATTTTCGGTTTCACCACATAGACAGAGCCATGCAAAGAGTTGCCGCCAGTCCGGTTCAAGTCATGCATCGCAATCATCGTGGTGCACATAGCATCCAAAAGGCCTTCGCCAATTTCATGGCCATCCCGATCCTTAATGGCGGGGTTGGTCATCAAATGACCCACGTTGCGCACAAGCATTAACGCCCGACCCTTCAGGGTCTTTGTCTCACCGCCGCGCAGATAGCTGCGATCGGCGTTCAAAACGCGATCAAAAGACGTTCCGCCCTTGGTGACGGTCTCACTAAGATCACCGCGCATGAGGCCAAGCCAGTTTGTATAAGCCAAAACTTTGTCTGGCGCATCCACAGCAGCAACCGAATCTTCACAATCCATGATCGCTGACACCGCACTTTCCAATAAGATGTCATCCACATGCGCCTTGTCACCGCTGCCGATATTACCATTGGGAACGATTTGAATAGCAATGTGTAGGCCATTCTTTTGCAAGATCACCTCAACGAGATCACCCGCCTGATTTTGGTTCATGCCCACATATTGCTCAGCATTTGCCAAAGCCGGCACCAGCGTATCCCCCACAACTTGATAGCCAGTAACATCCGCATGTGAACCTTTGGCCAATGGGGCCACTTGATCCAAATAATCTTTGGCCCATTCAATCACCCGCGCGCCACGCGCTGCGTCATAGCCGCGCCCTTGTGGCAGATCGCCCATAGCATTGCTGCCATAAAGCGCATCATAGAGGCTGCCCCAGCGGGCATTGGCAGCATTCAAAGCATAGCGAGCATTCATAATCGGTACCACAAGCTGCGGACCGGGAATGGCACAAATTTCAGGGTCAACGTTTTGCGTGGTAATCTCAAAATCTGTAGGCTCGGAAACCAAATAGCCAATTTCTGTCAAAAACTCTTGATAAGCTACTTTGTCATGGTCCTTGCCCCTGAGCCCTATGTGCCAGCTATCAATCTGTTCCTGAATGTCTTCACGATGCGCCAGTAAAGCCCGGTTTTTGGGCCCAAGTTGATGCGCCATGTCAGCCAAACCACCCCAGAATTGACCTGAGGTCACTTCCAATCCGCTCAAAGCGTAATTTTCGATGAACTCGAACAGCTCTTTTGCGACGGACAGGCCTGCAATTTCAGTACGTTGGGACATATCTTAGCACTCCAGAGTTTGACTATCGCTCAAATTTAACCATATTTGTCTCTGATTAGCCGTCAAAAGCCTAACAGGCAAGCCGAATTGGTCACTATTTTATACCAATTTTCCTTTCGGATACAAAGTTCCTCAAACACCCAAAATTTTAACCGGCAGTTGTTCCAAGCCCGCACAAGGCGCTATAGGCGAGTATGAATAGTAAAGGATCAAACTGATGACATCTCCAGACACGCAAACAATTTACCTTGCCAATTACCAACCACCTGCGTTTTTGGTTGAGCATGTAGCGCTTGAGTTTACCTTACATCCGACGGCCACGCGGGTCCGCTCCACTATAAAGTTCCGCAAAAACCCAGACAGCCTGGTGACAAATTTTTTTCTACATGGTGAAGGCCTCACACTATTGTCATCTTATGTCAACGGCGTGGCAATCAGCCCAGAGATTTCAGATACGGGCCTAACCTGTGATGTACCAGATATGCCATTTATATGGCAAAGTGAGGTTGAGATTGATCCCAGCGCGAACACATCGCTGTCGGGTCTATATATGTCAAACGGAATGTTTTGCACCCAATGCGAGGCCGAAGGCTTTCGCCGCATCACCTATTACCCAGATCGCCCAGATGTCATGGCGCCCTTTGATGTGACCATCCACAGCGACCTTCCCTATGCCCTGTCCAATGGCGAATCTTTAGGACGTGAGGGACACACCACCCGCTGGCAAGACCCATGGCCTAAACCGGCCTATCTTTTTGCTTTGGTCGGGGGCGAGTTCGAAGTCTATTCGGATCATTTCACCACTGCCTCTGGCAAGCCTGTGACCCTCAACATCTACGTGCGCGACGGCGATCAAGACAAATGCGCCTTTGCCATGGAAGCTTTAAAAACCAGCATGGCTTGGGACGAACGAGCCTATGGCCGTGAATATGACCTCAGCGTCTTTAATATTGTGGCCGTGGATGATTTCAACATGGGGGCTATGGAAAACAAAGGTCTCAACATTTTCAATTCGTCGGCAGTTTTGGCCAGCGCAGAAACGGTGCTAGATGCGAATTTCGAACGTATTGAAGCCATTATAGCCCATGAATACTTCCACAATTGGACCGGCAACCGGATCACCTGTCGCGATTGGTTTCAACTGAGCCTTAAAGAAGGGCTTACCGTATTTCGCGATCAGCAATTCAGTGCAGATGTGCGCGGTGTCGACGTGCGCCGCATTGAGGATGTCTCGGCCCTGCGCAGCCGTCAATTTCGCGAAGACAACGGCCCCCTCGCCCATCCGGTGCGCCCTGAGAGCTTTGTGGAGATCAACAATTTCTACACCGCAACCATCTATGAAAAAGGCGCGGAACTGATCCGTATGCTTAAACTATTGGTGGGCGATGCTGCCTATAAAACCGCGCTTAATCTCTATTTTGAGCGCCACGACGGCCAGGCTTGCACAATCGAAGACTGGTTGCAGGTCTTCACCGACACCACCGGGCAGGACTTTAGTCAATTCAAACTCTGGTACGGCCAAGCGGGCACGCCAAGGGTTGTTGTTGAGGATAGTTTTGCCAATGGCACCTATTGCCTAACCCTCAGTCAGTCGACTCCGCCCACCCCTGGACAGCCGAATAAAAAGCCAATGGTGATCCCCGTAGCCGTGGGTTTGCTGAATTCAGATGGCTCAGAAGCGGTTCCAACCCAAATGTTGACCCTAACCGAAGATAGCCAAAGCTTCCGCTTCGACGGGCTGCAAGCGCGGCCGATCCCGTCGCTGTTGCGCGGGTTTTCAGCCCCTGTGATTTTGGAACGCAGCACCACAAAAGCAGAGCGCTTGGTCCTGCTGGCCTATGATACAGATATGTTCAACCGCTATGAGGCCAGCCGTGAGCTGGGCCGCGCAGTTTTGATTGATATGCTGTGCAACAAAGCTGAACCAGATCCAAGTTACACCGAGGCGTTATTGCAAGTGCTGGCCAATAAGGACCTTGACCCTGCCTTCCGCGCGATCTGTTGCGCCCTGCCAGGCCAAGATGAGGTTGCGCAGGCCTTGGTGGAGTTGGGCCATACCCCCGATCCCGCGGCCATTCATGATGCCCATCACAAGTTATCACAGCATTTGGCGGGCTCAGGCCTCAATGTACTGCGCGGGCTATATACGGTCCATACCGTCACCGGGCCCTATACGCCCGATGCGTTGAGCTGTGGCCATCGGGCTTTAGCTAATCTCGCTTTGCGCTATATCAGTCTCCTCGATGGTGCCGCTTTGGCTGCCGAGCAATTTGCCAGTGCCGACAATATGACCCTGCAGATGCCTGCCCTCGCCAATCTGGTCCGGGCCGGGCATGGCGATGAGGCCGTGCAGAAATTCTATGTCCAATGGCGTCATGAGCGTTTGGTAATTGATAAATGGTTCAGCCTTCAGGTCTCAAGCTGTGATCCGTCACAGGCGGTCGCCATTGCCACTGCTTTGCTATCGCATCCCGATTTTACACTCAAAAATCCAAATCGGTTTCGCGCTTTGATTGGAGCTTTGGCCATGACACCTGCGGCGTTTCACCAACCAGACGGCGGTGCCTACGACTTAGTGGCTGATCAGCTGATTGCTTTGGATGACCTAAATCCACAGCTTTGCGCCCGGATGACGACTGTCTTTGAAACTTGGACACGCTACGATTCCAACCGACAAGCCATGATGAAGGCCGCGCTGCTACGCATCGCAGCCAAACCCAAGCTGTCGCGCGACACCCGCGAAATGGTATCACGTTTGCTTGAGGCATGAAAATCGCGCTATGACACGGGCGCATCTTGTTCCTTTTGGCTGTTCGCCTTAGAACACAGCCAAACACATTGATTAATCGGGGCGCTGCAATGCTGGACCAAACTTTTGAGACACCCAAACCCAAGGTTATTGCTGGGGCAAAATATGACTGGGAACTGGTGATCGGGCTGGAAGTTCATGCCCAAGTCAGCACCCATGCCAAATTGTTCTCTGGAGCCTCAACCACCTTTGGCGCCGAGCCCAACTCAAATGTGGCCTTTGTGGATGCGGGCATGCCGGGCATGTTGCCGGTGATAAATGAAGAATGTGTCGCCCAAGCCGTGCGCACAGGGCTTGGCCTGAAAGCAGAAATCAACAAGTTTTCAGCCTTTGACCGCAAAAACTATTTTTACCCTGACCTGCCACAGGGCTATCAGATCAGCCAATTGTACCATCCAATTGTTGGTGAAGGCGAAGTCTTCGTTGAAATGGGTGACGGTACAGCGCGCATGGTGCGCATCGAGCGCATTCACCTTGAGCAAGACGCGGGCAAATCTGTGCATGACATGGATCCAAACAACTCCTTTGTTGATCTCAACCGAACCGGTGTTGCTTTGATGGAAATCGTCAGCCGTCCCGACATCCGCGGCCCTGAAGAAGCGGCCGCCTATGTCACCAAGCTGCGCCAAATCATGCAGTATTTGGGCACCTGTGATGGCAATATGCAAAATGGCAGCCTGCGGGCAGATGTGAACGTTTCGGTCTGTCGCCCGGGCGATTATGAACGCTACCAAGCCTCACAAGACTTCGATGATCTTGGCACCCGCTGTGAGATCAAAAACATGAACTCTATGCGCTTCATGCAAGCGGCAATTGATTTTGAATCTCGCCGCCAAATCGCGATTTTGGAAGATGGCGGCAGCGTGAAGCAAGAGACACGCCTATATGACGCAGATAAGAACGAAACCCGCTCGATGCGTTCAAAGGAAGAGGCACATGATTATCGCTACTTCCCCTGCCCTGATCTTTTGCCACTTGAGATTGAGCAAGATTGGATTGACGATCTGGCCGCTGGCCTGCCGGAACTGCCTGATGCCAAAAAATCCCGTTTCATTGCCGATTTCGGCCTGTCAGCTTACGATGCCAGCGTGTTGACAGCTGAAACCCACAACGCCAGCTATTTTGAAAAAGTCGCCCTAGGCCGCGACGGCAAGGTCGCTGCTAACTGGGTGATCAATGAGCTATTTGGTCGGATGAAAAAAGATGATGTTACCATCGCAAATTGCTCGGTGACGCCTGATCAACTCGGTGGCATCATCGATTTGATCGCCAGCGCCGAGATTTCGGGCAAGATTGCAAAAGATCTGTTTGAAATTGTCTACACCGAAGGCGGTAACCCTGCAGAAATTGTCAGCGACCGCGGGATGAAGCAAGTAACAGACTCAGAAGAAATTGAATCAGCCGTGGACCGGATTATCACTGATAATCCAACCCAGGTTGAAAAAGCCAAGTTAAATCCAAAACTGGCGGGATGGTTCGTGGGTCAAGTAATCAAAGCGACTGGTGGTAAAGCCAACCCAAAGGTGGTCAACGAAATTGTGGCCGCCAAGCTCAATCTCTAAGGACTACGAACAGTTAAAGCTAAAGCGTGAATGCTCTCCATAATTTGAGGCCCTAGGGCTGCGTGAATGGAGCGGTGCTGTTCGAGACGACTCATGCCAGAAAATTTTGCAGCAGTAATAGTAACATCAAAATGGCTTTCGCCACCTTCTTGAAACCCTGAATGGCCTCGATGTGATTCTGAAACGTCTAAAACTACTAACTCAACAGGCTCAAAGTGGTCCTGCAGTGTTTTTTTGATGTGATCTAACATTCTTTCAAGTTTTTTCATCTAAGCCCCTTTAATCTTTCTCATTCAGGTCTAAACTCTGATCTCCGAGTCGGAAAGGTGCTTACGATGAAAAAGGATGATCCCTTTGGGTTTGACATGTCCGTATCAACGGCAAAAAAGAACAATCCACGTGGCCGTAGAGGTATGTCTGGAGCATTTGAAACTTCAACACGCAAGTGTGAGCATTCGGGCTGTACTGAATCAGGCAAGTATCGTGCGCCTAGGGCGCCTAATGTTTTGGATGACTATTTATGGTTCTGCAAAGATCATGTTCGTGAATACAATCTAAAGTGGAACTTCTTTGATGGGAGCTCTGAGGAAGAGCTTCAAAAACAAATGGCAAATGATCGCGTTTGGGAACGTGAAACTAAACCGTTTAAAACTAGCGACGAGCAACGGGCCTGGGCACGCCTAGGGGTTGATGACCCGCACCAAGTCTTAGGGGGAAACGCCACCCAAAACCCAGGAAAATCAATCACAGGTTCAACGCGCAAGTTGCCCTCCTCAGAACGCCGCGCGCTAGATATCTTGGAAGCAAAAGACCATTGGACAAAAGCTGAAATTCGTAAATCCTATAAATCTCTTATTAAAGTTTTGCACCCCGATATGAATGGTGGCGATCGCAGCCAGGAGGAGCAACTCAGTGAAGTAGTGTGGGCTTGGGATCAAGTCAAAGACAGCCGCAGCTTTAAGTAAAGGAAACAACGCGGCATATGCATATGATATCACGTTCTAGTGGGCTCCATTTTAACAAAAGTATAGGGCCAGATGGCTTCTGGCCAAGAGCAATGTGGATTTTCCCTTCCCCTTCCCCTTGCCCTTAGTCACATTATATTGCACGAAATGCGCGAGGTAAAATTCCAGGGTAGAAAGAAAAGATTATGGTTGAAACAAATTTAGATATCGACACTCATCCAACCGAAGACATCTCAGTACGGGACGTGTTTGGAATTGACACAGACATGGTCGTGAAAGGCTTTGGCGATCGCACTTCTCGCGTGCCAGAATTCGATAGCACATATAAGTTTGATCCAGATACGACCCTCGCAATTTTAGCAGGCTTTTCCCATAATCGCCGCGTAATGATACAAGGTTATCACGGCACAGGTAAATCAACCCATATTGAGCAGGTTGCCAGCAGACTGAATTGGCCTACGGTCCGAGTTAATCTTGATAGCCACATCAGCCGTATCGATCTGATAGGTAAAGATGCCATCAAGCTCAAAGACGGTAAACAAGTGACAGATTTTCAAGAAGGCATCCTGCCTTGGGCACTGAGAAACCCAACCGCAATAGTCTTTGATGAATATGATGCTGGCCGGGCCGATGTTATGTTTGTTATTCAGCGCGTGCTTGAGGTGGACGGCAAACTTACCCTGCTAGATCAAAACCAAGTAATCAACCCACACCCATATTTCCGCATTTTCTCAACTGCCAATACAGTTGGACTTGGCGACACTACCGGGCTGTACCACGGCACTCAACAAATCAACCAAGGACAGATGGACCGTTGGAGCCTTGTTGCAACACTCAACTATCTATCAATCGAAGCTGAATCAACGATCGTCCTGTCCAAAAACCCACATTACAACACAGAAGCCGGCCGCCGAACAATCAGACAGATGGTAACAGTTGCTGATCTTTCGCGGACGGCATTCATGAATGGCGACCTATCGACCGTGATGTCCCCAAGAACAGTAATTTCCTGGGCGCAAAACGCAGAGATTTTTCGTAACGTGGGTTATGCCTTCCGTTTGAGCTTTCTCAACAAATGCGATGAATTAGAGCGCCAAACTGTAGCTGAATTTTATCAGCGCTGTTTTGATGAGGAATTGCCAGAATCTGCAGCATCAATGAGTATGACTTAGGCAAATTTCTAAATCACACTTCTGGGCAGAAATGTCACAATGGGAGGGGATCATGAGCTATAAATCAAATACAAAGGCTATATTGGATTTGGTATTTGACTTTATGTTGTTTTGCCATTCGCCCTTCGACGGCGCAACGACGCCGCCAAAAAACAAAGCGGGTTATACTTTGTCTAATATTACGTTTTATAACGCTTGCCTAACAATATCGGGTTGGGCCCTGGCTGGATCAAATTGATGCAAAATAACGACAATCCTGCTGATCCGTTTAAAAAAGCTCTCGCCGAAGCCACGAAGGTCATGGCCAATGATCCCGAACTTTCCGTTACTTTTTCTGTAGACCCTCCTGGGGCTTCAAACGACTCCATCCGGCTACCACAGGTAAGCCGGCGCATGAGCCGCCAAGAGGTTCTATTGGCACGCGGCACAGCCGATGCCTTGGCCCTGCGCCATAAATACCACGATGAAAGCACCTTTAACCGCTATGTACCGCAGGGCCAAATGGCGCGCGATATCTATGAAGCTATGGAAACTGCACGCTGCGAAGCAGTTGGCGCGCGTGCAATGCCTGGTACACACGGTAACATCGATGCAAAAATTGAAAATGAGGCGCTTCGCCAAGGTTTTGGCGACATTAGTGAAGCTAGCCAAGCGCCTTTGGCCACGGCCGCCGGTTATTTAGTAAGGCATTTAGCAACAGGCCGTGATTTACCACCAGATGCAGCCAATGTGATGGAACTATGGCGTGATTTTATTGAGGCACAAACTGGTGGTAGCTTAAACAAGCTTGACGAGAGTTTGGGAGATCAAGCTCAATTTGCAAAATTTGCGCGGGGAATTATAAGAGACTTGGGCTACGGGGATCAGCTGGGCGATGATCCTGATTTCGAAGACGAAGACTCCGAAGATTCAGCTAAAGCTGACGACGATCAAGCTGATCAGCCTGACAGCACAGGTGACGATGACAGTGAGGACGAACAAAACGACGCTAATCCAGAGCAAAGTCAAGACAAACAGCAAGATGCGGCCTCTGCACAGGTCTCCATGGATGACATGGCCGATAGCGAAATGGGTGAAGAGGCTGAAATGCCCGATGGCGAAGCCCCGCTTGAGCCACCCACCCCACAGCCAGTATCGGATGCAGATCCGCAATATTTAGTATATAAAACAGAATACGATGAGGAAATTCGTGCTGAAGACCTTGCTGAGCCACAGGAACTTGAGCGCCTCAGAGCCTATCTTGATCAACAATTAGAGCCGCTGAAAGGTGCCGTCAGCCGGTTGGCCAATAAATTGCAGCGCCGGTTGCAAGCCAAGCAAAACCGAAGCTGGGAATTTGACCTTGAGGAAGGCACTTTGGACGCAGGCCGTTTGGCGCGGGTGATTGCAAATCCAACAACGCCTTTATCTTTCAAAGTCGAAAAAGACACTGAGTTTAGGGACACCTGCGTGACATTACTCCTAGACAATTCGGGATCGATGCGTGGCCGACCTATTTCGATTGCGGCCATCTCCGCTGATGTTCTAGCACGTACTTTGGAACGATGCAGCGTGAAAGTAGAGATTTTAGGCTTCACCACCCGCGCTTGGAAAGGTGGACAAAGCCGTGAGGGCTGGTTGGCCGAAGGTCGACCACAAACTCCAGGACGTTTGAATGATTTGCGCCACATCATCTATAAAAGTGCTGATGCGCCTTGGCGTCGCGCCCGACCAAACCTAGGCTTAATGATGAAAGAGGGCCTACTTAAGGAAAATATTGATGGAGAAGCGCTGGAATGGGCGCACCGCCGGATGAACGCGCGCCCGGAGGCCCGCAAAATATTGATGGTGATCTCCGATGGGGCGCCAGTAGATGACAGCACCTTGTCAGTTAATTCCTCCAATTATTTAGAAAAGCACCTGCGTGATGTCATTGCTATGGTAGAGAAACGCCGCCAGGTTGAACTCTTAGCAATTGGCATCGGCCACGACGTGACCCGCTATTACGAACGCGCTGTAACCATCACGGATGTGGAACAATTGGCCGGTGCCATGACCGAACAGCTCGCCGCATTGTTTGATACCGACGCCCGCGCTCGGGCACGAGCCATAGGTCAAAAAAGGGCTGGGTGATACTAGCATGATTTACCATTGCCGCCCGGCCGATTTTAGCACAATCTAAGCTAATCTGCAGTCACTTAGGGCAAGTCCAATGTTTCAAAATTTCGACTCTCCCCAATCCGTAAGCCAAAGTCCAACGCGTTTAAGAATGCTGCGAGCTTGGATGGTGGAGCAAGGGCTCAATGGCTTTCTTGTACCGCGCGCAGACCGTCATCAGGGCGAATATGTGGCCACCTGCGATGAGCGCCTGTCTTGGCTTACAGGTTTCACGGGTTCCGCGGGCTTTGCCTGTGTTTTGACAGATTTGGCAGGGATATTCATAGATGGCCGCTATCGTTTGCAGGTCTTAGACCAGGTAACAGATGAATTTACCCCAGTAGATTGGCCGAAAACTCAGTTGCAAGATTGGTTAACATCTACAGCTATGGCCAGTTCAGTCATCGGCTTTGATCCCTGGCTGCATACAGTTACACAGATTGAAACCCTTCGCCGAGCCCTTAACGAAGCTGATATAACCCTGCGATCTTGTCCGAACGGGGTAGATGCTATTTGGAAAAATCGGCCGCCCCCACCTAAGAAAGCAGCCTGGCTACACCCTGATAGCCTCAGTGGTGAAGCCTCAGCTGACAAATGTCTACGTATTGGGGCAGTAATTTCAGCACTTGGTGCCAAGGCATCAGTGATCACACTGCCCGATAGTATATGCTGGCTACTCAACATACGCGGTAGTGATGTGCCTCGCACTCCAATCGTACAGTGTTTCGCAGTGATAGCTTCTGACGGGAACGTAACTATATTTTGCGATCCTTTAAAGTTTTCGAAAGTTAATCTAAATCTCAATGTAAATCTTCTGGATTGGGACAATTTCGCGCCTTATTTGCAGTCTTTTGAAGGTAAAATTCTGATAGATCCTTCCTCAATGCCTCATGCTGCAATGGAGGCCCTGGAAATTGGGCCATCTGAAACCGTACGGTCAATTGATCCCTGTGCTTTGCCAAAGGCATGTAAAAATAATGTTGAATTGGCTGGAACTCGGGCTGCGCATTTGCGCGATGGCGCCGCAATGGTAAAGTTTCTAGCCTGGTTTGACACGGCGAATAAATCCAGCCTCAGCGAAATAGATATAGTCAAAAAGCTTGAGGGCTTTCGTGCAGCCACAAAACTGTTGCACGATATCAGTTTCGACACGATCAGCGGCAGTGGCCCACATGGCGCCGTAGTACATTACCGTGTAAACTATGACACTAATCGCAAGCTTGACAGTGATAGTGTCCTGTTGGTTGACAGCGGTGCACAATATCATGACGGCACGACTGATATTACCCGCACCTTGCCCCTCGGCAAACCCAGCCACGAGATGATACAAGCTTTTACACGGGTATTGCAAGGTATGATAGCAATCTCACAGGTACGGTTTCCAAAAGGCCTGACAGGCCGAGACTTGGACGCACTTGCCCGTGTGCCACTCTGGGCCGCTGGGCAAGACTATGACCATGGCACTGGCCATGGTGTTGGAAGCTTCTTGTCCGTGCATGAAGGACCACAGCGGATTTCACGGGCAACTGATGTGGCGCTTGAGCCAGGAATGATCTTATCTAATGAACCCGGGTATTACCGAGCCGGTGCATTTGGGATTCGGACTGAGAATCTCATCTTGGTGCAACCTGCTCCAGAACTTCCAGGTGGAGATAACCGCACCATGCTTGAGTTTGAAACCATTACCTACGCTCCAATTGATTTGCGGTTGATTGACGCGAATATGCTGACGCGGAAAGAGAAAAATTGGCTAAATGCCTATCATCAGGCAGTTTATTCCAAGTTATCTCCAATCTTAGCCGGACCAATAATACATTGGCTGGCACAGGCCACAGCAGAAATTTGACTCCGACATCAGACAATGGAACAGCTTGTTCAACATGAAACACAATATAAAAATTTATGCCCTTACAGGCAATTGGTCCATTAGGGCCGCAGGAGCTGTTATTGCGGAAACACGCGCCGCATTGGAATTGGTGGAGAGTCATTACCCCGCTATAATTTATTTTCCGCGTAATGACATAGCCATGGCCTTTTTAGATTATACTAACAAAACGTCTCATTGCCCACACAAAGGGTATGCTCGCTATTTTTCAATTATCACTAAAAACGAACCAATTGAAAACGTAGCTTGGACTTATGAGTCCCCTAACATAGAAATGGCTATGATCAAAGATCACTTAGCGTTTTATCCAAATGACAAGATCACAATAGAGCACTTATAAGCAGACTCTTAGTTGATATGGTTTATTAAACATGAATTATTTATTTATTTTTAATAATGATCTTGCCGCGCCGCGCGCTTCATCGGTTACCACGTCACCAGCAAGCATACGGGCTATCTCATCAATTCGATCTTCAGGCATCAATTTTACTACAGTTGAGAACGTTACCTCATCTTCAATGCGTTTTTCAACTCGCCAATGTGCGTTTCCAAAAGCGGCCACTTGCGGCGAATGTGTCACCACCAAAACCTGTCCCTCTGCACCCAGTTCTGCCAAACGACGCCCAACCGCATCTGCAGTGGCGCCCCCAACGCCACGATCAATTTCGTCAAAAATTATAGTTCGTTGAGAAGAACCCTGCGAAAGACAAACTTTTAACGCTAAAAGAAAACGGCTCAACTCTCCGCCTGAGGCAATTTTTTCCAGCGGTCCAGTTGGCGCACCTGGATTTGTTGCAACGGTAAAGGCAACTGTATCTGAGCCATTAGGTCCTCCCTCCACCTCAATGATTTCAGTCTTAAATATAGCACGTTCCATCTTCAAAGGTGCAAGCTCTAACGCCATGCCTTTATCCAAAGCGCTAGCACCGACCACCCGGGCCTCATGCAAATTTTGCGCCAGTTTTTTATATGATGAATGCGCTAAATCAAGATCTAACTTTAACGCGTCTAGCCCTGCTGTACCACTGTCCAACGTCTCTAACTTCTGCACCAAGATCCTAGCAATTTTTGGTAATTCATCAGGTGCCACTGCATGTTTGCGCGCCGCAGCACGGATCGCAAATAACCGTTCTTCAGTTTTCTCTAGCTCGGAAGCATTAAAATTCAGCTCGCTCAGGACAGACTCTATCTCTTGCTGCGCTTCTCCAAGACGATTAAGGACATCATCTAGGGCTTCAGAAGCAGGATCTAATTGGCCATCTAATTGTTTAGCTGCTGTCGCAAGCCAACGCGTGGCATCGCTAACTAGCCCCTCCGCCCCCTGAGCAGACAATGCCTCAAGGGCTTTGGCAACATCAATACGAATTTTCACTGCAGCTTGCATCATCCGCCGATGAGCATCTAGCCTATCATCATCCCCCAGTTGTACATCCAGCAGTTGAAGCTCATCAACCGTATGACGAAGATATTCCTCTTCTGTAGCTAGAGTATTAATTTTTTCAGCAAGGGCTATCAACGCTCCTTTGGCCCGTGAAAACTCACGCCAAGCGTCCCTGCAGGCATCCCGCAGGCCAATGGTCATTGCATGCTCATCCAAAAGCGCCATATGGCCTTTAATGTTTAAAAGACCCCGGTCATCGTGTTGGCCATGGAGTTCAAGTAATGTTTCGCCAATCTGACGAAGCACCTGACCAGAACAGCGGCAATCATTTACAAAAGCCGTCTTACGGCCATCTCTAGTAGTAATCCGCCGCAGAATAAGCTCACCCTCTAGTTCGATACCACTGTGGCGCAAGATATCATTAACAGGATGGTCAGTATGGATGTCAAACCAGGCGATCACCTCGCCCTGCTCAGCTCCTTGCCGCACAAGTTCAGCTCGGCCACGCCAGCCCAAAACAAAGCCAAGACAATCCAGTAAAATCGATTTTCCAGCCCCAGTTTCTCCCGTCAACACATTGAGGCCATGTTGAAAATTCAGCTCCAACTGATCGATGATCAGTATGTCACGGACTCTTAACCCCCGCAGCATTTCTGCCTCAATTCAATCACAGCCATTGGCCTTTAATCATCTGCCTATAGATCTGTGCCAACCAATTGTTACCCTTAGTATCCGGGGTCAGACCATTACCATTCAGTAAAATAATACTTTGGTTGTGCCAGTCTGTCGATGCGTACTGACTAGCTAGTACTGCGCCAGCCAATTGAGCTTCCACTTTTAACCCCAGAGAAAGGTAGCTCTCAACCAATCGATAAAGCGCTTCAGGGGTTTGGTGGGTTGTTTGGAAATCTTGAACCACAATGCGAAAGCGATTGATGGCAGAAGTGTAATAGCCTTTTTGTAGATAATATCGGCCAACTTCCATCTCCTTAGCTGCCAAATAATCGAATGCAAGATCGAATTTAATTTTGGCTTCAGCACCATACTCGCTGTCAGGGTAGCGCTCAATCAACAAGCGTAGCTCTTCCAAAGCCTTCAAAGTCAAATCTTGGTCACGCCCTACCTCGGCTATTTGATCGTAATAGCTCAGTGCCAGAATATATTGCGCATAAGCTGCATCTTCAGCAGCTGGATAAAATTCAATATAACGCTGCGCCGAACTACGGCTGTTAGGGTAATCCGTTGCTTTGTGAAAGCTAAACGCTTGCATGATCAAACCACGCTTGGCCCACTCGGAATAAGGATACAAACGCTCAATTTCACCAAAATATTCTGCTGCTTTCTCGTATCGAATGTCATTAAGATTCATCTCTCCAAGATCATAAATCTCCTTAGCAGAGTAGGTTTCAATAGGAGATGTTGACTCCTTTTCAAGTTGACTACATCCCACAATAATAGTTACAAAAATCCAAAGAAGAATGGAGTGTCGAGACCGCATGCTTACCCTCATATTTTATTCTACCATAGCGTTAGCACAGAAAGTTTTTGGGCAAAATGAAAGAGTTTAGTTTTCTGAGAAGAAGATCGCTTCTATGCTAAAATATAGGTGTCTTTTTGCACCAATCCAGCTCCAGGTAACCGCTGGGACATTTCCGGATCACAATCTATCACACAAAACGATTCCGGTTGGCTAAACAACTTGCACAAAAGTTTATTAGTTAATGTATGGCCCGCACAACGGCCTACATAGCGGCCAATGATTGGACCACCAGCAAGTGCCAAATCACCCATAGCATCTAGCATTTTATGGCGCACGGGTTCATCCGCGTAGCGCATACCACCCGGGTTCAAAACCTTAGCCCCATCTACAACCACAGCATTATTAAACGTACCACCAAGCGCCAAACCGTTTGACCACATTAGAGCTACATCAGAATTTCGACAAAATGTTCGGCTGTCACACAGCTCATGCACAAAACTGCCATTCGCAAGATTTAAGGATTTAGATTGTTGACCAATTGCCGCATCTGGAAAATCAATCTCAAATTCCATTTCTATACCTGAAAAAGGCACTAGCGCAGCATACGCTCCGTTTTCTTTGACCTCTACTGTCTCCAGAATTTCCAGCGCATGAACCGGTTTTGATTGTTTAATCAACCCAGTAGCTAAAAATCCGCGTACAAACTCTAGTGCACTGCCATCCATAATTGGAACTTCAGGGCTATTTAGCTCCAAAATTGCATTATTGATACCACAACCAGCAAGTGCGGCCATCACGTGCTCAACCGTAGAAACACCGTTTCCATTTCCATTTACCAGACGGGTACAAAGCGCCGTATGAACAGCAAATTTCCAATTGGCAGATATAAATCCATCGCCGTCCAGAATATCTGTTCTTCTAAACCAAATACCTGTTTCAACTGCAGCTGGTCGCACTCGCAGTGTCACATCTCTACCGCCATGCAAGCCAACTCCAGTAAAAATAATATCTGATCTCAATGTCTTTTGCACATTTGCCCCGATAACCTAATTAAAATGATACAACAATCTACACTACCGCTAGTTTGTGTTCAGCGAAGACACAACTCACTCTTTGCAACCAATTGAAATATCTGTGGGATAGTTTCAGCAAAATAATGCCGTCCAATCAGTATGGGTTGATAGGTTACTAATTTATATAGTAAAAAGGCGCCTTAAGGCGCCTTTTTACATGCAAGGTTTACTAAAATTAGTTTGCCTGTCGGCGTAAAAACGCTGGGATTTCAATTCTTTCATCAGCCTGATTACCAGATTCATCCGTTTCAAACGCTTGACTACTCACTTGAGGCTCCAATGACACTGATAAACGCTCATTTGCTTCGCTATTGCCTGTCATCCGGTTGATCAAAGAATTGATACCAAATTTACTTTTAGTTGGAGTATCTTGATAGGTCTGAGGTTCGAGTTTAGGCTGTATTTCTATAGTGGGAGCCCGCTCAACAGCTGCCTGCAGCCGCGCCATAGCTTCGGGGCTGGGCGTCCCTGGCTGATACTCGGTTGCCACTAATGGCTCCCCGTCCTCAACTTCTAATGTACTTAACTCTTCAAACTTTGGCTGATAGGCCGGTGTAGGCAATTCTTCTTGTTCATGGTATTTGCCAACCTCAAAGGTTGGCTCTTCAAAATCAACAGACCGCTCTTTCTCAAATGAAAACCGGAGATCATCAGATAATTCAGATCCTACTTTAGATTCCGTCAATCCAGATAGAACCTCATCAGAAGAGGAGGCACGAGACGGCAAAGCTGGTGCCTGGTTCGACTGATCAGCATCGATCCCTGTGGCCACGACAGACACGCGCATTACGCCCTCTAAAGTAGTATCCAAAGTAGAGCCCACGATGATATTAGCATCTGGATCCACTTCTTCGCGAATACGGTTGGCAGCTTCGTCAAGTTCAAATAATGTTAAATCTGCACCACCAGTAATATTAATCAGCACACCTTTCGCTCCGCGAAGGCTAATCTCATCTAACAATGGATTTGACACAGCTTTATCCGCAGCTTGAATAGCCCGGTTCTCGCCACTTGCCTCGCCAGTACCCATCATTGCCTTGCCCATCTCGTCCATTACAGCTCGTACATCTGCAAAATCAAGATTGATCAGGCCAGGACGAACCATCAAATCAGTAACGCCCTTCACACCTTGATACAAAACATCATCAGCCAAGCTAAACGCATCAGTAAAAGTGGTGTTTTCATTAGCAAGCCGGAAAAGGTTTTGGTTTGGAATGATGATAAGTGTGTCTACTACCTTTTGTAAGGCATCCACACCATCCTCAGCCTGCCGCATGCGCTTGCTACCCTCAAACTGGAATGGTTTTGTCACGACGCCAACCGTCAAAACACCCAACTCACGTGCTGCTTGAGCTATTATAGGAGCAGCCCCAGTTCCAGTGCCGCCCCCCATGCCAGCAGTGATGAAGCACATGTGTGCACCTGCCAGTTGGTCCACTATTTGTTCGATACTCTCTTCAGCTGCTGCTGCCCCAACCGTGGCTTTTGCCCCAGCACCTAAGCCTTCTGTGGCTTTGATACCCATTTGGATTTTAGCCGGGGCTCTGGATTGTTGCAAAGCTTGTGCATCAGTGTTTGCCACAACAAATTCGACACCCTCAAGCGCCTTCTCTATCATGTTATCGACCGCATTTCCGCCAGCACCACCCACACCAAATACTGTTATACGTGGTTTCAGCTCATCATGTTCGGGCATGGTTAAATTCAAAGTCATATTTTTTTCCACCTGCTCTAGCCGCACTGCTCTGCGGCGTTTCCTTTTATCTTAACGTGAACTTATTGTCGCGTCACGAAAAAACTCTCTTTTAATACAAAATATAGTCTAAAAAACATTAAAAATACTAAGTTTTGGGACCTGACATAGGTTAAATCTACCAATTATCTCTAAACCATCGTGCTGCACGCCGCACGGGCCGTCCAATCAACTGAGACTGAGGCACCTGAAAGTCCCACCATTCATCTTGCGGATTAGCAGCATTTAGAGCCAATCCCACTACACCCGAAAAAGCCGGGCCAGTTGCAGCCTGTGGTAAACCCTGCAAGCGGATCGGCCGCCCAAGACGGACGTGCTGACCCAAAATTCGGGCCGCCAAGCCATCCAATCCGGGAATTTGGCTTGCACCACCGGTCAGAACAATTTGTTTGCCCGGCAGACTGTCAAACCCCGCCACATCCAACCGATCGCGTACGTCTTCTAAAACCTCTTCCATCCGAGGTCGAATAATCCCAATCAGTTCAGAACGGCTAACCTGGCGGCGATCATGTTCCCAATCACCACTATTGCCGTCAGTTTCGATCATTTCACGGTCATCCATCCCAGTGGCCATTGTACCACCATACAGCGTTTTAATCCGTTCAGCGGCAGCATTTGGGATTTGCAATCCCATCGAAATATCCCTTGTTACGTGATCCCCACCCATGCGCACACTGTCCGCAGAAATTAAGTGTTTTTTGAAAAAGACTGAAACGCCAGTCGCCCCGCCACCCATATCAATACATGCCGCCCCCAGTTCTTGCTCATCTTCCACCAAAGCTGCATGGGCCGATACATAGGCAGAGGAGGCCACACCCGCCAGCTCAACATCGCAGCGTTTCACACAATAATTAAGGTTTTGAATGGCGCGCTCATGCACGGTCAAAACATGGAGATCAACCGATAGTTTTTGACCAATATGGCCGCGCGGATCCGCCATCCACGCGCGATCATCCAGCGTGAAGTTGATCGGCTGCGCATGCAACACAGCGCGATTTTTACCAAAGTCAGGCAGGTCACAGGCTGCAAGCACCCGGCCAATATCATGGGAATACACGGTCTCATTTTCGGTTGAAACCTCCCCAAACGCGCCATAACTGCGCGGCACTCCGCCAGAGAAGGCGGCAATCACGTGATCCACCCGCACCAGAGCCATTTTCTGCGCGGCCTGAAGGGCCGTACGAATAGCGCGCTCGGTTTCGGCCATAGACTCAATTTCACCAAAGCAAATGCCGCGCGATTTGGTCGTGGCCGCACCTATAACGCGGAAGCCAGATTGCCCGGCCATAGAGCCGATCACTTCGCCTGAGGAAATATTGTTTGGCCCATCAAACCTTAAGATTAGGCAGGCCACTTTTGAGCTACCCACATCCATCACCGCAATCACCCCGCGTTGGATGGCCGCTTTTCGCATTGTGCGCATTGCACGTTGGGTTTTATACAGGTCATTCATTTTGAAATCTCCGAAAATGTAACGCCCTTAACCTGTTTCAGGCCAGCCAGCGCTTGGGGTCGCAGCCGCAAGGTGGGGCGGTGTGGATTGCGGAAATCCATTAATATTAAGTCACGCTTAAACAGGTCCTGCGCTCCACTTAGCACAATCACCTGCGTCAAAACCTGTTCAGGATTGGCCTCTGGAAGAGCAATGGTTTGACCGTTCAACATTACAAAGTTCCAGCGCCGTTCCCCGATCCGCACCAAGCCGCGCAAACGATCCGATATCGACGTAGCAGCAGCCAGCAAAGCACGGGCCTCGCTAAGAAAGGCAATGGCGCCTTCTCCTGCAATCAATGGCAAATGGGCAAAATCAGCGCGCTGAGAGACACGGCGCAACAATTCACCTTCAGGCGAAATCAAATGCAGCCCTTCGACACTGCGCCAAATAAACTCAGGCTGAATTTCCGTCACTTGTACCGACAACAGGCGTCCCGTGGAGGTGATCACAGCGGCGCGCTCAACCGATGGGATCTCTTCGATCCAATCGCGCATGCCCTCAAGATCCAGCTCAAAAGCGCTGATCGGAAACAGGTTGCCAAATTGTGCACGAATTTTCTCCGCCAACAAAGGCGAAGCGCCTTCAATGGTCAGGGTCTGCAATTGATGCACTGGCTGGTTTTGCACCGAGACCTGAGCCTCTTGCAGCAAACCGCGCAGATAGTCGCGATTTGCTGCCTGTGACAGGAATATCCAACCCAGCCCACCTATTGCAACAGCCGGCAAGCCCACCCGCACCAAAGCTCGAAACAAGGGCGTGAGCCAAAGCCGTTGCATCCGGTAACTGAGCAAAGACGGCGCGGGATCAGAGGCATTGGCCACGTCACTGCGACGTACGGAGCCTGCATATTTTGGCGCATGTTTCATCGGTTGCATGAGGCATCCTCCACCAAAAAGCGGCACAGTTCGGGAAACGAAATCCCAACAGCTTCAGCCTGTTCAGGCGACAAGGACGTGGGCGTCATTCCCGGCTGTGTATTAGTTTCCAGCAAAACCAGCCCTTTAAGGCCACGCGTTTCATCCCAACGAAAGTCTGTGCGGGAGATGCCGCGACAACCCAAAACCGCATGGGCTTTGAGGGCATATTCAAGGCAGGCCTGGAAAATACCATCAGGCAGCTGAGCGGGCACCACATGTTTTGATCCGCCCTCGGTATATTTCGCATCATAGTCATACCAACTGTCCGTCAAAATATCCGTAACTGTCAAAGCCCGGTCGCCCACAACGGTTGTAGTCAGCTCACGACCCGGCGCGAAAGCTTCGATCATCACCATATCAGGCATATCAGTCGACAATTGTGGCGGCGTCTCAGCACCCAGACTCACCAAATAAACCCCGACCGAGGAGCCTTCATTATTGGGCTTTACAACATAAGGCAGCGCCATCGGATGCGTGCCGACAAAATTATCACGCGCCATCAATAGGCTATCCATCACAGGCAGGCCCACGCTACGAAACACGTCTTTGGTTTTTTCTTTGTCCATTGCCAGTGCAGAGCACAAGACACCAGAATGCGTATATGGGAGCTTCATCCATTCCAGCAGCCCCTGCACACAGCCATCTTCCCCCCAACGTCCATGCAGCGCGTTAAACACCACATCAGGTTTGGCAAGAATTAGCGCACGCACGACGTCAGGGCCCGCATCAATTTCGACAACGCTATAGCCAGCCTGCCGCAAAGCGGAGGCGCATTCTTGGCCTGTAGACAGAGACACAGCACGCTCCACGCCGGGTCCGCCCATCAATACAGCCACAGTTCCGGGAGTCCTGCTCGACATACCCACTGCTCTCGCTCAATATTTTGCCCTCTTTGGGGCTCTTGTTGCCGCGTTTTATAACGCTTTTAGTCGTCTTTCGGGTCTCCGACCCTCATTATCTCCCACTCTAACGTCAAACCACTCTTATCGTAAACCTTTTTTCGCACCAATTCACCCAAAGCTTCGAGATCTTTTGCGCTGGCGGTTCCGGTGTTGATCAAAAAATTGGGATGTTTGGGTGACATCTGCGCTCCGCCTAGCTCCAAGCCTCGGCATCCAGCATCATCAATCACCTTCCAAGCCTTCAAATCTTGGCGATCATCTGCGCGTCCGGTCGAGCTGAACCCGGCTGGATTGCGAAACGTACTGCCTGCTGTGCGGTCTTTCGTGGGTTGGGTCTCATCGCGCTTGGCCAATTGATCCGACATTTTCTGATGAAGGGCTTCCGGACTATCGGACCCCAACCTGCGCAGTGTAATCTCAGTGATAAGAACACCCTCCGGCAGGTCACAGGTG
>Ga0209711_10001289_pt1 | contig 24606 bp, 27 predicted proteins | sample ArcticOcean_MG_C_7_FD_187441 | JGI IMG/M metagenome (GOLD analysis project Ga0209711, IMG submission 187441) | Marine microbial communities from western Arctic Ocean - ArcticOcean_MG_CB11_88 (SPAdes) (version 2) | ecosystem: Environmental > Aquatic > Marine > Oceanic | place: Arctic Ocean...
ATAATTTTTATAAAATTGTTTTTCATATATGATTGTTTTTTTTATTGGATTTATTAGTTCGTCTTCTTTAATTTAGAAGGATAAGGTTCCCTCGGACAGTCTTCACAACCAGCCTCACCACCCCAACACATCCCACCACCTACACACACTTTACCTACACAATGACAACCACCACCAAGTGCTTTACCAGTAGCTTTTATGCGTGGGCCTTTTTTTGTTTTTGAAGTAATTGCTTTGCATTTACCATTATCACAATAACAATCACCAGTACCGATGTTGGTACAGTTATTCTCACACTCTTGTCCCGCACATGGTTCTGGTTCAACATAACCTACAATGTCTTCTTTTAAATCACATTCCCTAATAATCTTTTCTATTAAATTAACCAATTCTGATTCTCTTAATCTAATTTTATTCATAATATTATTTTTTTTAATTCCATCTCCTACTTAGATTATCATACAAATCATTAACAGTATTAGTTAAGTTATTTAACTAGGTTATCCACGACCTTCAGTTGCTCCTAAATACTGTATTATTTGATATTCTACATCTTTTTGTATATCTCTTAAGTCTTCCATCGGAATACCATCCTCTCTGGTTTCTTTAACAAACATTTCTAATCTTTGTGATATAGTTAATAGTGATTCCAATATCTCATCATTAGCTTCATCATCTCCATGTTTTTCACGTTGTGAACGTATCCAGTCTGCGTGTTCCTCACTACCTTTTCTGATATGTATTGGTAGTAATTGTTCCTTAATAACCTTTTCAATTAACTTAGTTAATTCAGTCTCGGTTAATTTTAATTTATTTCTAGGGTCAAATGTAGCTTGACCACCTTTACCTGGTCCTTTTACATTATCAGCACCTGGACAAATCATACAAGGTGAAGCAGCTCCACAATCTCCACCACGACAAGTTTTTCGTGTAGCTGAACCACCCCCATACCTAGCACACTCACCACCTGAGTTTTGTGGTTCTCTATCATCTCTACAATATTTCATAGTTTTTGGTTTTATTTATATCTAATTCTATAGTTAACAGTTGGAACCGAGACATATAGTGAGTCTCCATCCTTTTAAACTTACTTTAAGACACCATCTACCACCACCAAACTCGTCAGCACCACCACATTTTATTTTTCCTGGTTTAGGTGGGTCATTTGGGTCGCCAATAACAGATGTGACCCACTTTAGAGCTTGGGCTTCAGACATTTTTCCGAATCCTCCGGCCGCTTTTGCTTTTTTTACCCCTGAAGCAATTTCACTCCATTTACCCTCAAAAGCCAATTCCTTCTTAACATTCTTACCATCATCTTTTGGTTCACCATGACCACACTTCCCTTTTATACATCTAGCACGAGGACCACCAGTTTCACAGTCTTTGTCATCTGTACAAACTTTGTCTTCTTTTAATATTTGTGTTTCTTCTTTAATGACACGTCTAACTATATTAATTAGGTCTCTTTCGTTTAATCTTATTTTTCTCATGATTTATTTTTATTATATTTTCTTTTTATTAACACCCTAAATTTTGTAATAACTCTTTTACCACACCAATTTTACAAGTAATTCTTTTAGCTCCACAAGAACCTGGTGTTTTAGTTGATAGTTTTCGTGTAAAAGCATTAAGTCTGTTATTTAACCAGTTACAGGGTTTGTTCCCTACTTTCTTTTTAAATCCAGGAACTAGTTGTTGACATGTTTTATTACATGTTGTTGTTGTTGACCCTCCACATCCTGAAGTTTGACAATCTGCCAGAGTATTAAATGGTCCTCCCGTTGTTGTCCCTCCTGGAGTTCCTGATGATTGCACACAACCCATTCCAGCGACACCACCTACACAATAATATGGGTCTGTAGTAGGAGTATTTGGTCTTGGACAAGGTCCTGGAGCTGAACTAACATTTTCACTGCCATTACCAGTTACATTTGGAAATACTGATTGAACTGTCATATGTGGTCCACCCATAGGTGCCATGATATCCCTACCAACGTCATTTGTTGTAACAGGTATATTGTCAATGGTAGCACACTTAGTGGTTGGTGTTGTCATACTCGTATTCGCTTCTGGTGTCCCTGGACATCCTTGTGCGGTAATACCCATACAAATTGGTATACTACCTCCTGTTGCCTGTTCAGTAAGTGTTAGACTGGGGTTATACCCCATAAGTCTTTTTAAATTTGTGATATCTTCTCTAAGTGTGTTCGACTCACCCATCATATCTGTGTTTCGTGCTTCCTTTTTACCAAAACAATGACGACTAACTGGGTTCCAAAGTCCTTCGGGACAATTATCTTCCTCAGGACTATTTCCCTTAGTTTTAACAACTAAATCATCTCCATTAAGTGGTCCTCCACCAGTTCCTCCGGGGGCTACTGAAACACACGCCCATTCGGGGTCACATGATGTACATTGCCCCATGATACCAAAAAAACCATCACCTAAACAACCAACACCCCTTTTATGACAACCCGCTACACTAGAGGCATTTGCCCCATCAGGATTACAATAAGGTCCTTCCGTTAATAAATGAGATTCGTTAACTACTCTTCGTACTATTCTGTTTAAGTCTGATTCACTCACCGTTCTTCTACCGTCAGTATCTTTATTTCTATTAGTTTCTTCTTGAAGAACACCATCTACTTTAGAATATGGTGTTATAGCACCAGGATTCAATTCGTGAGATTGTGCTCCACCACTATCAAATTCTGAAGGACCTCTAAAGTCTTTATCAACACCTAAATTTGTTGTAGTTGGTACACCAGGACGTTGACGACAAACACAAGTACTACATCTACAATGTTTATTTCTATCAGAAGTATTCCAATACTGCGTGTTACATAACGTACACAATAAGTTATTATCTATCTGACCAGTACTACAAGTACATGTACTACATCTACAATATTTGTTTCTTTCACTACTAGTCCAGTATGTCAACTTACATAACTGACATAGGGCCTGTGCATCTCCAGATGCAGCAGCTTGATATAACTGGGTATTGTTTTGTTCACTTAGTCTTGTTCTTGATGCTTTTACTTCACCATCATCACCACCAGTATTGTTACTAGTTGATTTTACGCCTTTAGTTTTACCTGTATCCCACGAATTTCCACCACCACAAGCCTTTTTAGAAGTACCGGAGGGACATGAAAAATCACAATAGACTCGTCCATTGCTCTTCGCTGCCATACACCCATTAGAAACATGTATTCCATTACCACCTTCTTGTTGACAACAATCCCCACTACACGGTTGGCCACCACCACAAGGTCTTTCTAATAATAACTGAGATTCATTAATAGTTCTTTTAACTATTCTGTTTAAGTCTGATTCACTCACCGTTCTTCTGTCGGAAGAATCTTGTTCGTTTTCATCATCAGTTTGTGGTCGAGCCGAACCACATGACCATAAACCTTCTGGAGCAGTATTACCAATTTCAAATTGTAAGTGTCCGAAATAACCATCACCAAGACACGGACAATTCATTAAACCACCTTGGAAATTATTTCGTTGTGCACAGTCCATACATTTTCCCATTGTTACTTTTCCAAAACCACCACCTTTTTTTTCATTACAATATATACCCATATTTTCTTAGTTTTTTATCTTTAATTTTATCTTCTTCTTCTTTTTAATGCGTTTGGTAGTGGTTTATTTGGTTTAGGGTTACCATTTCCATCTGGTGTGACCATTCCTGGCGTACCACAATGTGTGGCACAAGCTGAGTACCCAAACTCACTACAATTAGCAGAACCATACATCCCCACAGAACCATGGGCATTCCAACTCTTCGCACCACCACTATCTCCATCGGGACACACATCATGTGAATACTTACATCTTACGTTACATTTTTCTTCCGTTATAAGTTGTGATTCGTTTAATGTTCTTTTTATTATATTAATTAAGTCTGATTCTTTTAATTTTAAAATATGTTTAGAAGCTTCTTTTGAGTGTTTTAATTTGTCATTACATTTTCCACCACAACCTTCACCACCACTAACAACCATTCCCGGTCCCCAATCAGGTCCTTCTGCTTTACAACCTCCTCCTCTACTACACCCACATCTTTTCCACCCTCTAAGAGAAGCGTCCGCATTTAAATTCTTTCTATAGCATTTTTTATTTTCCATTAACAAATCACCCTTGGTTATTTTGTTAGTTTGTTGTTCGTTTGATAATTTTTTTATAACAGAATTAAATTGTGATTCTGTCATTTTTACTTTCTTAGATTCGTTAATTTTAGTATTTTTCATAGAGGCATTAAAATCTTTACAAGCTACACATGATTGTGTGTTATTTTTTTTATTTTGAATATCCGACTTACAGTTATTACATAGGGTGATTGTACTTTGTAAAGCTTTTTTTTGTTCTTCGGTCATTTTATTAAAATAACTTAATACATTAGTTAACCACCCAGTACTGTTTTCCTGTTCTATAATTGTTTTTTTGTTCTTTATTTTATACGCCATATTACATTATAAATACATTAACCTTTAAAGTGAATTACCTAGACCAGCTCTAAACCTAGCTTTTGCTGAAGTGGGTCTTCTTCTTAAACGGTCATTATCACTTCTACGCACACCAGTTTCTTCATACCCACTTGACATAACATCTTCCTCATATTTCGTATCAGACCAAACGTCTATAGGTTCTAATCCTGGAGCAATACTACCACAGTGACCACCACCTTTGTTTCGACACACACAAGTTCCAGTTCCAGGAGGTCCACCACCAAAATTATGCCATTTAGCGTCAGCCCCACAACCCGTACCACCACAATTAGTTTTAGCCTGTCCAGGTTTACAAGGTTTTCCTTCAGTCAATAACTGTGATTCATTTATCACATTATTTACTAATCGTATTAAGTTTTGTTCTGTTAATTTTATTATGCTCATATTATTTATTTGCGTGAAAGGCGTCTAGTATTTTTTCACAATGTAATTTACTATCACAGTTTCTCCATACCCCACCTTTTTTGTTATTTAAAATAACCCACCCTTTACCTCTTTTTTTAATACATCCTGAACCTCCTTGGGATTCTGAACATCCCTTACCTTCGGATTCTAAAACTAGTCTTTCAACTAATGAAATTAATTCAGACTCAGTAATTGTAATTTTTCTAGTCATATATAGACCCTACACTCTTGTACTAGCTTCCGACACCAATCTTTCTATTAACGAAATTAATTCAGATTCACTCATTGTAATTGTATTCTTTTTCACATCACCACGTCCCCCATATCCTCCAGGTCGTGCTCTTTCTTCACAGTTTGAATCTTCACAATCTTGTAATGTTTCAAAGTCACCAACACCACCTTTCCCTACTACCTTTGTACATTTACCATTTTTACATGTCCAGGTAGCATCATCTTCATACATTTCACCACCACAACCACCTTCATACATTTCACCATCGCCACAACCTTCATCCATTTCGTGTGGGTGTTCGTGAGAACCTCGTTCTATACTATAATCTTCATTTAACATTCTTTTTCTCATAATTTTATATTTTTTTATAATTGATTATCCGGTTACCCCCATCCATCTAACGATGGGTCACGTGGATTTCTTTGTCTATTACAACCAAAACCTCCAATATTTTTACACCACCATTTCCATCTTCCTTGCACTATTGGGTCTGGGTTGTTTTTTATAACACGAATGTCAGATTTTGTAGGTGCGGTACCAGTTTCACCACATACTTTTGGCTCTAAACACACACAACCTCTAGCTCCCATTACTTCACCTCGACCACAATCACGACCTCCTACAGTTTTACCATCATTACCTAAAACATGAGGAATATAACATTCCCCACCATTTCCCTTACACGTTCCTCTACCACTAGTTGATTCGGAGCAATGTTTGTTTTTACTGGCCGAACCACACCCTTCAGCTTCAACCAATAATGAAGATTCGTTTAATGTTCTTTTTATTATATTAATTAAGTCTGATTCTTTTAACTTCATAACGTGTTTAGAAGCTTGTTTTGCGTATTTAGTTTTACGTTTACGACCTTTATCTTTACCGCCTGTATCACTCACCTTACCCTGACATTTACCAGCTTTTTTAAGAGGCATACCAGAACAAAAAGAACCTGAAGGGCAACCATCATTACCCCTAGCTCCATTACAATCATCACCTATCTTTTTTCCTTCATTCATTTCCATTCTCTTTCCTTTTCCTTTGGTTGGTTTCTTTCTTAGTAGGGAACTAGCTCTAACACATTGACAGGGGTGTGTCGGATGTGTTGCTGGTGCTTGTGCGAATCCAGTCTGACAACTTACTGGATTTGGGCATGCTGGATTCAACGCTTCTCCAATAACTCTATTAATCACATTTTGTAAATCTGACTCTCTCATTTTAATAGTATTTCTACCACCACCCTTTTTAGCTTGTATGTTTGGGTCATACATGGCTTCACCTTTTGATAAGGTTCTAGTTGTTTCAGTACCACAAGGTTGTCCTGGTTGGTTACAGTGTGTGTTTATTAACCCTTGTGGGTAATTGCCATTACCAGGGAATAAGTTTTTACAAGCTGGACATGATAAAGTGTCTTTGTTAAGGTTGCTGTTACATTGTGCACCACAAACATTTACAGAACCAGTATATTGCACACAGTATGAACACCAAGGTGTTCCTTGTTGTTCGTTGATAACATTTCTTACTATATTTTTTAAATTATGCTTTCTCATATTTTTAGTTTATTAATAAATACTATATAATTAAATAAAAACTATACATTATTTAGTTTATGTTTTTATATTAATATTACTACATTTAAACTTGTAGTGTGATAATATTATTATTTTAAGTATTATGATAATAACCCAAACAAAATTTAGTTAATTTATGAAAAAGTTTTATGTTATTTTTGAAAGATGTAGGAGTCTTACCCAATCATTTTTTGGTTGGTTATTGTCTGTTTTATTTAATTTTATGACGGATAATTTAACACCTTTCCCCTTGGATGAGGATATCGAATATAAGAAGGTAAGTGTATCTAGGGTTGTTAAAATACCTAAAAGACAAAACAGTAAACAATTACATAAATCCATTATAGATTATGGGTATGACCCTAATAAATTTAATTATATAACTTTAGACTCTGATAATAATATAATAGATGGTCGTAAAAGATTATCAATTTTAAAAAGTATTCATGGTAATTATTTGAAATTAGATATTCAAATGGTTACATTTAACCATAAGAAAGAGATTTTGTTAGCTCGAAAAAATTTACTGTTCGGGTTTTTAATCATGACACTTATAATAACTATACTAACATTAATTATACTATGACAAACACAACAATACAATATAGACCATTACCTGACCAATTACATGTTGGTATGTCTAAAATAGAAGGGAACGGTTTGTTTACCTCATCTGACATACCAAAAGATAGTGAGTTGGGAATCACACATATAAAAAATAATAGTGGGGACTTTCATTCTAACTTTATCAGAACTCCTTTAGGGGGTTTTGTTAATCATTCAGAAAATTCTAACTGTATGTTATATGAATGTGGTAATTACCTAAAGATGAAAACTAGCAAACCTATTAAAGAGGGTGAAGAATTAACTCTATCATACACTTTATACGAACCCTGCAAAAATTATATATAATTTAACCCATTTTTAATAAAATATTTCTTATATTTGTACTATGAATATATACCTATTTGACTTTGACAACACAATTGTCAAACTACCATACCAAGAAACTATAAAGTACCTAGACCAAAACGAAAGTTTAGACCCCGAACTAAATTTTAAATTAATTGAACGAACAAAACAAGACTATCTTAAAGCCTTAGATTACGACCCTGATGGATTATTCCTTATTTTATCCAATAGGTTATCTAAAGTTAGGGGGTCTTTAACCAACCTACTTAGTAAGTTAGGTTATGATTTCGAAGATTATTATTTAATAGATAATGGTGACCGCAATAAAGGAAATCGTGTTAGAAAAATTTTAGATAAGTATAAAAATTGTAAGTCTATAAAATTTTGGGAAGATAAAGACAAACATATCAACTCAGTAACTGAAGTTATGGAGGATTATCCTGAAATAGATTTAGAAATAATTAAAACAGTGTAATTTTTAACTTATTTTATCTTTTCAATGTTATCAGATGGTCTATCAGATAAGTCTATAAGTTCTTTATTGTCTACCGTCCACACATTATCGAAAATAGGAATCATATTTCTCATATTATCCTTAACTTTTTGGTGGTATTGTGCTACCATATCATCTGGTAGACTTCTTGGTCTTTCATCATTCCTAATTTGTGCTAACTCTAAAGGTGTTCTAACATAAATTAGATTGGTGTCCATACCGGAATCCTTAGCTATACTATGAACATCTTTCATCACTTGTTCTTGTCCCCCACCTGCATCATAAACAACATTAACTGGTTGGTCTCTATTTTGTGTTAGAAAGTTTTTTAAATATTTAACAGTTAAATTACGTGGGTCAGAAGTTGTGTAGGTCATGTCTAATATTTTTTGATAACCTTCTGGTGTAGATATATTTTCTTGCCAATCATCACCCCAAAGTTTTTTAGCTGTCATAACCCTTACTTGGTCTACGTTAAATTCTTTTACATTGTCTAGGTTTATTAAATTTCTGGTAATAAAACTTTTACCAGCACCAGGACCACCAGCTATAACTACAAAATTGTTAGTTGGGGAATTAAAGTTAACCATTTTATCCTCTACAACTAACCTTAACTGTTTTTTTATATTTTCCCTTAAATTCATACTAATAGTTAAATAAACCTTTCATCCTGTCTATATCTTCTCTTATGTTTTCTTTTTTATTATCTTTACCTTTACAAGGGTTTTTAGATGTTGTCCAACCAGAAGGACAACCACTAACAGTGTTAGTCATATTAAACTTATTCATAACTGGACCACCCTTACCACATTTATAACAATCTAATTGTTTGTTATCACCACAACTTATAGGTTCTGAAACCGATTTACAGTTATTCCATTGATGGGATAACCAACCATTTGGGTTAAGCGATGCACCAATACTATGTATAGAACTACATTTTCCAACAGCATATTGACCTGGCATAACTTGTACATTACCTTGACCATCACAACAATGGCAGGTGGTAAAATCTGATGGGTCAGGGGTACTACAATTACTTTGAGCTGTTTCACAGTCTACCATACTTGTGTATAGTTGTATTCCACTACTTAAAGCTTGTGACCATTGTGAACCTATTGTGGTACATCCTTGGTTTGTGGGTGGTGACCAATTTTTTGTAGGCCCTGGACAATAAAAACATTCAGGACCTGCACACCCACCACACTTAATTAAACATTCTTGTTCGGTGTTATATTGACCATTAAAATCTAAAGAACATTGTCCATCAGAACAACTATACTTTGTAGGAAGTTGACAAGTTCCATCATCCATATTAGCGTGAGCCATATAATTTGGAGCTTGGGGGTTTGTACACCCTTGATAGTCACAACAATCTGGATAACCACTACCATTAGTATCCGTACATTTACAACTATTAGTTAAACCAGCGTAGTAGTTATAAGCGTTTGGGTCACCACAGGCCTCATACACACAACAACTATTATCACCATTACATTTTTGAGTGAATCCAGCACTATAATTACAAGCGTTTTTATCAGTACAACCAACATTAGAGTAAGTACAAGTGGGATATCTTAGGCGTTTATTTGTAGATGTACCATACTTTTTTATTTTGGTTATTTTCCAAGATGTGGTACCCATATTACTATGAGATAACATAAAATCCCCAACTACTGGGGTTTGACACCCACTATTCCAAGTATTACATATTTTTATATAAAAACCATCACAATGTTCACCAATAGGTGACTGACCTGGAGCTGGGTCACAAATAACCCCACATACCTGTGCACCTTGGCCTGACGATTGTTCATCTAGTAATTGTGGTTCATTAAACCCAATACCAAACTCTCTTATTATTTTTTTTATTAGTTTTTCCATTATAATATAAATACGCTATTTAGTGTACAAATCCTCAGTTTGTTTACCATATTTTTTAACTAACCTTCCCGCGTATGCGTTTGCTTGGTCTTCTATTGTCCCACCTATTTCAGGTATATCACCAACTAACACACCTAATTCATTTTGTTTATGGTGTACTAACTCATGAGCTATAGTCCTTAATATGTCAGCAAGTTTTCTTCCATTATCCAGTACCTTAATTTTTTTATCTTGGATGTGGTAGTTCCCGGTAGTATACTCGGTTGATTTTTCTGTCTCCACATCTATAGGGCAGTCTTTTTCTATCTTCAATTCTTTATGTGCGAAATCTACAAAATTTTCATAGTCTTCCTGACTATAGTTTGAATTATCACTTTTAATATTAACTTCCTCATTTAGTTCTTCTACTGGTGTAGATATATTTTTACTAACCCAATTAGTTATTACTTCAACAAATACTTCAATGTCCTCCTGTTGTATTCCCCCTTCAAGCATTTGTACAATAGGGTTATATATGTGTTCAAAAGGAACAAAACTTTCATTTTCATAAGAATATAGTCCCATATTTTTACCTTCATATTCTATTTCACCATCTGGGTGTTCAAACATATCAAAGTTCTCGTCCAATATATTGAAAATTTGTTCTGTCAGTTCCACCATCTTACTATCTTTAGTTGACACCATATCATATTGTTCCTCGATAGGTTTAACTCCGTAAATATTATTATTAATTGATGTGAACATTCTATCAAAATCTGTTGGTTTCCAAGAATCAGTATCTAAACCTATTATCCGACCTGCTTTATCGTCAAAATACTGCCAAGTACTAGTCTCATCATAGTCAACATCACATTCAATACTTTCTTCAACATAATCGTCACCCAACTCACTTTCTAAATCATAAAGGTCCTCATATCCGTAAACTTCATCTGAACCTTCAAAAGTTCTTTCTAATTTTACATATGACAATATAATTTTTGTACATATCTCATTAGAAAAAAGTTCATAATGTTTAGTATCCCATTCTTCACACTCACAGTCATCAACATTAGCTTCTTGCTTTTGTTTATCTGTAGCTTCCTCACAACGTATCCACTCTTCGTCACCATTTTTATGCTCTATCACAATTTCCTCATACGTATGGCAATCACAAGGTTCGCCGGTTATTTCACCAAATCCCTCACTATCACAATCTTCTTGTTCATCCCAAGAATCCTCTGAACCATAATGTGTAACTTCATATTCCCAAATTTTTGGAATGACGTAGTCACCTATAGGCATTACGTTTAACATATGAAGAATGGAGTCTTTTCTTGCTTCTTTTTGATTATATTTTAATATTGCGTAAAGTACTGATGAGTAACCACCACTAGTGTCAAGATATTCTTTTGATGAGTCTTCAAATTGGGGAAGGCTCTGGATGTCTACACTTTCAAACATAAACTTAAGGTACCCTATAAGTTTGGTTGTAAACCCTTTCATATTTCTAGACTCACCACCTGAATACTTACCCTGTTCGTCTATTCTGTCTGGTTTCCAAGATAAAGAAGGTGCATCCATTTCGAATTCCGTTTGTGTCCTCATATTCTCCCAATCTGCTGAATTTCTGTCACCACCTTCTTCATTATAATCCGTAGTCCCATCATTTACTAATTTAATTATATTTGGGAAGTTTGGGTTTTTCATATAGTCGGAAACAGGAATTCCTGAACGTTCTAGGTCTCTCATAAAATTAAAAAGAGTATAGTAATCTTGTTTTAAGGTACCACCAGTTCTGTTTATTTGTTCATGATTGGGTGATGGTGGGAACTCACCCATACATTTACCCATACCAGATTCGTCAATACCATTCTCACCACAATAATGTTTAAACTCATCAACTATATCTTCTAACACGTCAAATAATAAGATTCCGTGAATCCAATCTAAGTTTATATTATCTATTATTTCTAATTGGTTATTAAGAACTAGGTTACCCACATCATCTTTAAAGGTTGGTCCCATCTCCCCGGTCTCTTTACCTACCATATTATGAAATGTTGGTGAATCTAGTAAACCTAATTTACTACCTTCACGTATAGCTTCGTACACTGTCTCCAAAGCATTTTCAAAGTTACTGCTTGGTCTATTAAAACTTTCTACATATGTTGATGGGTGGTAGGTGTTATATAGGTCTCTATATAATTGGTTACGGTATTGGGGCCAGAAATCTGTAAGAAACTTGTTGGTTAGCTTGTTATTAGTTGTCTGTTCAGTTAAATTTTCTCCCCTTAAAAATCCTTTTCTTAGTATCCATTGGTCACTTACAGGAAATTGACCTTCTGGAGGGAAAATATATAATGGTCTCATACGTCCACCTCCAGCTAACATAGCACCTGTTCTCTCTTCATCTGTCATACCAATAGGTTCTATTTGATAGTAAGTGGTGTCCGTCTCGGGTCCTTGCCAATTCTGTCTTTGTGCATGTTTAATCCCCACAACAACATAAGGTTTATATAATTCTGGTGTCCCGAAATCATGAATCCCTTCAGTAGAGACTACCATAATTTCATCTCCCACCATTAACTCAGGATTTACTTTGGTTTCTTTATGTTCGTTTAATTCTCCTCTTCTAAATCCTTTTCTTAACATCCATTTGTTATGGAGTGGATATAGGCGTTCTTCTCTTTTTCTTCCACCACCAGCTAACATACGCCCTAATGTTTCCTTATCACTATAACCACTTAATGGTTCTATCACATAATACTTTTTATCAACATCAGGACTTTCCCAGTTGTCCGGTTGTCTGTATCGAATACCAGTAACTACATAATCTTTAAATCTTTCAGGTTGTAGCTGGTCATAAAGGTATGGTTCGGCACTATTATCAATTACGGTAATTTCATCACCTATCATTAATTCTGTATTTACTTTGGTTTCTTTATGTTCAGTAATTGTTTTTCTATCTACCTTATTTGCCATTGGTATGTCACCATAAATCCATGTGTCTCCTCGATATAAACTTTTTCCATCTAATTCAGAAAATTGTGTTAAGCTATTTGGGTAAGGTTCTATATCATAATAAGTGTCATGACCCCGATTTCTTTTTGTCATAAGTGGGTACGCATTACCCACTTTTACTACTCTATAAACCCCAAATCTTTCAGGCATACGACCGTGTTCACCATCAACATCAATTACCCTTACAATATCATCAACTTTTAATTCAGGATTTAGTCCTGTTTTTTTGTGTTCATTAAGTTGTTTATTTTCTTTATCTGGTATTCCTTTTGGGTAAAACATTTTTAGAGTCCTTTCATCCAAATCTGATGGTTTTATTAGTTTGGCTGGGATAGTTGGAATATCATTCATTAATGCTTGTTGTGCTCGGTGATTACCATCAAGTATCCATTGTACATCATTGTACTCATTTACCATAATCAGAATTGGGTATTGTCTTGAAACTTCTACCTGACTAATTCTTTCTATTTCTTCAGGGCTATCTTCCCACCCTAAGACCTTAAACTCTAAGTCTTTAGTTGGGTAAGGTATAATTGGGATATCTTTTGTAAGTTCTAAAATCTCTTGAAGGGTTACTGTGTCACCATCATCCGACCATTTATCATCCGCCCCGTGTTCATTTATATTTTCTTGTAGGTATATTAAATAGTCTTCCCAGTTGCTCTCAGCCTGTAACGATTCTTTTTCGTATTGGTCATTCTCATACCCATCTTTACGATGTCCTTCACTATCTTTTGGGTTTTGTAATGAATGTGTGTATTCGTGTAATAGAGATTGTATAACATGCTTTTCGTTTCTCATGTTAGGGTAATAGATATAAAGTGTATTTGTATGTCTTTCATACTGAGCTTCTGAGGATTCACTTTCCTCACCCCTCATACCTTCAACACCACTCAACCTTTCATAGATGTCTTTGTGCAATTCCACTGTAGGTGGTTCATTCACATATTCACTAGGTCCTAAGTTGTTTACTATATGCGGGTACACACTATCAACTATGTGCTGTACTTTACCCTTAACACTTTCTTCTTGGTTTAATTTCTGTTCGTTTAAAGTTCTAAGGTATCTTACGTTACCAATCTCTAGTTCTTCATCATCAGTATCACCATAATCATAATGGTCCATATCTACGTCATGATTCCACCAAGATTCTTCAGCTCTTTCTTCAGCTTCCTCACTGTCATACGCACCAATTCCTAGAGTTCCCTTTCTGTATTCTTTTTGCCAATATGATTGGTCACCATCAACTTCAAACCAAGAAGGCCAAGATTTTATAGGGGTTGTAACGTCTTTAAAGTCACAAGGAACATCATCCGGACCATCACACGCTTCACTATAATTTTCTACAGCCCACTTTGCCCATCTAGTAGACCTAATCCAACTTTCTTCATCCTCTGTAACTTCACCAAATAGTTTCATCGTACTAAGCCATTTATCCTCTAGGTCATTTATTACTTGTGTTTCATCTACTGATGATATGGTATTTAATTCCTCCCGTGTAAATTCTTTGGTTAAATAATTTAAAATTTTTATCTCAACTCTGTTGAAAGGGTCTGTTGTTTGTGATTTTCCTGATGCTTCTAATCCTGTGTCTGGGTTCACACCCTCTTCATGTTCTTTTACTATCTGGAAGTCTGTTCCCTCTTTTGGTTCCATAGGTGGGTCCAATAAGAATTTTTGATTTAAGTAGTCCCTTAATAAGTTTTCCACAAACCATTCAGGTACTGGTTCATTGTCTGGTCTAGTGGAAGCGTAGTCAGCGACATATCTAGCAAATTTTAATTTATACTTATCTCTAATCATTTCTAACAAACCATCAGAAATAAAGAATATTTTACTAAGTGGGTCATCACCTAAAGCAACATCTGGTATGTAATCCCCTTCTGCAATATCCATAGCTTTAAGTACTACTTTACCCCACCATGATTTATATCCTTTAGTATCTTTAAGTGCTGGTGTGATTATTTTGTTAATTGCTCTGGTTGCCGTAACACCAACCGCGGCTAATAATATTTGTGGTATGAAGAAAGGTACGAGTCTCCATAAAGTCTTAAAGACACCACGCCCCATATCGGCAGCTATTCTTTTCTTAGTAGCTTCCTCAACCAGGGATTTAAGTTGTCCAAAAGTAATTGGACCTTGTGCTTCACAGAAACCTTTTACTTTACAAATATTATCAGTTACATCACTAGAAGGTGCAACAAACCCAACACTAGCATCTGTTTGACCTCCTTGGTAGTCATATTCTGGTTCTACTTCTGGTTCTTCTACATTACCAACCAATTCATCCCATTCTTTATCTTCTCCTTCAAACTCTTCTGGTTCTATTGGGTCTGACAAACCCTGTCCAAATATATCTATGTCTTCTGTGATACTAATTTTAGGTAGTTTTACCCACTTATCTCTAGTGCCTTTCTGATACATATCACGTATAGGGTGTATACTACCACCTAACCATTCACCACCATATAAACCAACAACCTCATCGGTATCTTCTATTTTAACTATGTACTTTATACCATTTTGGTGAGCTTGGTCATATTCTAATATTTCTATTACTGTGGCCATAAAAGTAGTTGGTATTCTTTTGAAATAGACATTTAGGTGGGAGTCTAACACTCTATCCCCAGTTATACCCCATACCATTATCCTATCACCAACTTCTAGGTCTGGACTTATTTTTTGTTTTTTATCTTCTGTTTGTTCAGGTATATGTAAAAGACCATCTATATAATCTTCTTGTTTAGCTTTTGGTTCGTCTAATTTTAAAACCAGAGACTTTTGTATGAGTTCAACTGGCGGAGTAATAGCAGTAAATCTTGCATGTGTAGCCCTATAACCAACCTCTAGTTCTAAATTTGCCATCTGTTGTGTGTCTTCCATATACAACATAATTTCTCTATCACCTCTTTCATTTTCTTTTATGGAAATAACAATACCATCTCTGCCTAGTAAATTAGTATTGTCCGTACCTTCCACATGAATAACCTTCACCCTATCATTCATTTCTAAATCAGGATTTTTATATTCCTCTTTTTCGTGTTCTGAAATATATCTTGGTTTTATAAGTTGGAAACTTCCTTCTTTTAAACTAAATGTTCTTTTAACACCTTTATCTAATTGTTTGGAGAATAGTACTTTACCACCATCAGTTGATTCTATAACCACTGGTCGAACTGTAGAATTATTTTCTACACACAAAACTCTATCTCCTTTCTTTAAATTCATCTATTTAAATCTATGTAATTATCCTTTTAATGGAATATTTAATCTCTTTAATAATTTGGTTATATCACCATACCAAACATCCTCTGAATGTGCTTCTCTTTGTTTACTTAAAATATTTCTTATACCATCTACCAATTCATTTTCATCTGGACTTTCATTTTCTTTTAACATCCTTGATTCTTTAATAAAAGATTCAGGTTTTACATTTAAAACCTCTTTACCATCACTATCTGTCTCCCCATACTCCTTCTGGAATCCCGCTTTACTCTCCCATTCCCAGTATTGGTAGAATCCGTCTTCGTCCATTTGAACTATACTAGCTGCGTCGTCCTCACTATAAGCTTCTACAATTGGGGTCCAGTAATAGTTAACGTGTTCTGTCCATGTTTCCTCCACCTCCACAGCCCATTTAGTTAATGGTCTTAACTTAAGTTCGTCAAAAGAATTTATACTACCATCTTCTAAACCACTAAGATTGTCATAAGCTGCCCAAAATATTTTATTGGTGAGACTAAGGTAATAAACGTCCACCCCAAACAATTTTAATACAGAATTCATCTCCCACGACCTACCATCTTGGTCATGGTCAGTACCGTCCAAAACACCACCTGGATTTGTTAATACTATTTGTTTAACAACTTTAAAGAAAATAGTCTTAGACGGTATTGGCCTAGTTGTTTTAACCCCAGCTTTCCAAACAGCATCTGAGGGTACATCAACAGCATCACTTTGTTCTCTTAATACTTTTCTAATTAATCTCTTCATATTTGTTTGATACTTTTTCCCAATTAACAACCTTCCAGAAATTATTTATATACTTTTTTCTATCTGACATATAGTTTAAGTAATAAGCATGCTCCCACACATCTAGACCCAACAAAGGTTCTCCTAGATTATCCATTAGTGGGTTATCTTGGTTTGGTGTTGTAACTATTTTAAGTCTACCATTTTTTAACACCAACCAACACCACCCTGAACCAAAAACTTTACCAGACTCATCATCAAACTGTCTTTTAAAATTACTTAAACCACCAAAGTCTTTGTTTATTTTCTTTTTTAGCTCTGTAGACAATTCTGTTTTGTCTGGTGTTATATAATCTTTAAAAAATAAGCTATGGTTATAGTAACCACCAGCATTATTTCTCGTAAAGGTGTCATAGTTTTTGATACCCCTAACAATTTTTTCTATATCTGTAGGTGGGTTTTTTCTTTTAGATAGAGCATCGTTTAATTTAGTTGTGTACCCCTTGTAGTGTTTGTTGTAGTGTTCCCACATCGTCTCATACCCTACAAAATCTTTCATAGATTTATAATCATAAGGTAATTTAACTCTTCTAAAAAAACTCTTATTAGCTTCAACTATAAAACTCTCTCTTAATATTTTTCTAATTAACTTTTTCATCACCAAGCTTTACATGACCAGTACCTAGCTTTCCATTTAGGTCCCGGATTATCACAATTATGTCTTGCTCTGAATGACTTTCTCCTTTCAGGATTACTTTTCTTAATCCTCATGGTTTTTTCCCCCTTACTTTTAGCTGAGGTACCACCATGACCAAAATTAACCTTAACTACATTACCCTTATCATTCTTAACATAGACCTTTGACTTCTTAACATCCCCTCTTGTTGGTTTATTGAGAGTTACTTTCCTTCCTTGGTATTCTGCTTCTTGTATTAGTTCACCCCATCTACCAAAATTAATTAACTGTTCTCTTACAGATTCTTTTTTACTTTTTTTCCCCCACTTTTTCCCTTTACCTTTACTCTTACACGCGGACGGTGTAGGTCTACAAGCTGGGTATTTTTTTCTTTCTTCACCAGACTTTCTACCACAAGATTTATAACCACCTTTACCATCAGGTGAGTTACAATCTACCCAACCACCAGTACTACCTTTTTCACCCTTCCTTTTAAACCAATCTCTTAAATTATTTTCTGAACTAGGTTTTTTTGTTAATTTTCTTTTTTCTTGTAATTCAAACTCTTCTTTAGTTGTTGACTTACCCCAATTAGAGGCTCCAACTTTCCTACATTTAGATAAAGCTCCAGACGCATAAGCTGATGGCCAAACATCATATCTTGCTTTTACTTTGTGATAACAAGCATCTTTTTTTGTTTTAGATTTCTTTTTTTCGTTAAGTAATAATACCTCCTCTTTTAGTATTTTTTTAATTAGTTCTTTCATTGCCTAGTCATTAAATACTCCATTATTGTTTTGGCCATCTGACCATCAAAAAATCTAGAATCTAACTCAGCTACCACATCACTACCACCACTTTCTAACTCGTAATAAATAACATAGCGTGGGTAATCATAACCCTCCACATACTCAAGGGTTAATTCTCCATCTCTGAATGTTTCACTGTTTAATACTTCCATATTAAACTCTTTTAATATTTGTTTGATTGTAGCTTTCATCAGAATAGTTTATAGATAAATATCTAGTTGATGAAAGAATGTTTGGATTCTTTACAATATGATTTTTTAGGGTTGGTTTGGTATTATTTGTCCAATTGTAAAATCGTAGTAATTTTACTAACCCTATCTAACTGAATAGTTTGGATACTTCTATATTAATTTGTTGTTGTGCCCCTCTAAGTTCATTTATTCTAACTTGGTTTTCTGGTAAGTACTCAACGCTATTAACATCTTGCAATACAGTATCTAATGGTATTTTTGGTACGTTCGTGATTTCCCTTTCTATCTGTTTGTGTTGTTCTAATAATTGGTCATACCTTCTTCCCTTGTCTGCTGTATTCATAATGTCTTTTTTATTAAATATACAACCATTAAATTTTATGTAAACTTTTAATGGTTTAGTTTTTATGTCTATTACTTCTAGAACGTTTTTTACGTTTGTGTGTCGACATCTTTAATTTTTTTTTCTTTTTAACTGAAGACATTTAAGATAATTTACTTTTTTTCTCCCACACTTCTTTACTTATATTCACACCATATGAATAATATTCTTTTATTTTTTGTTCTTTATTTACTATAGCAGCTCCTTTATGGTTATGTGTTTTAAACACACCATCCATCTCTATCGCAAATGTTTTAGTTGTTGAACCGTCCTTTTCTTCCCTAATGAATTCTTTTGTCATTTTTAATTTTTTAATTTATTATTAATCCTCACACCAAATAGCATGAACCGCTGTTGTTACACCTTTAACCACATCACCTTTTATGTCTCGTACTTTCGCATTACACATAAACTTCCTACCTTTAATAACTTGTTCTTTGCTATTTGTGACGTCCAAGTACTTTGGATTCTTGGAATTTAATTTTCTTTTTTTACTCATAATTTTCTTTTTTTAATTTTAATAATTCATTACATTTCTCATATTCTTCGACCTCAACAAAATATTCAATCATTTCTTCTATGTCCTGATTGGTTAGTTCTTCTGGTTCAATAAAAAATAGTGGTATTTCGTTTTCTAAACATATCTCATCAATAGTTTTTTTATTTGTAATTAAAAGATATGTATTCTCAATACTTTTTTCTATAAATTTACATGTACTATTTCTCATTTTTTAAGTTTTTTATTAAAGTTTCGTACCAACCATTATCACCTTTAGTAATTTTAAAAATACCACCTTGTAAAGCACCTATAGAGTCTCCAGATTTAGAAATACCACAATTATGTTTTATACAGTCTTTTATATATTCTTCAACCATTTCAAACTCAACTTCCCAACTATCGTCGTCATAATAATAAGATAAATCACCATCTTCATCTTTTTCAACTTCCGTTGGTTCTATGTTTGAGTATTCTCTTAGTTCTGATTTATCTATGTTATGGTAGTTTAACCCATAGTAACCTTCACCGTCAAACATATAGATGACTTCACCATCATCGTACACATATTCTAAGTTTCTTTGTTTTATCACACTACAAAGATACAAAAATTATTTATAACTTTCAAAAAAATTAGTATTATATTAATTCTTTTTGTTTTTGGATTTGTTTTCTAGATAGTGGTCTAGTTTTTACATTTTCTAGTGTTAGTGTAATTTCCTTACCGTTAGACACACCACCTCTAGTTTTCCCTAAATCCACCACAACAAATTTACCATCTCTAACACCCATATTATCAACACCAATATCGTTCCACTCAATACCATACTCATCAAAGTTTTTTTGTATACCCACAAGGTTATCGTATATAGATAAACACTTATCTTGTTCTGAGACTGGTGGTAGTACTAAAACTGGTTCTTCTAAATAATCTATATATATAGGTGAATCTTCACCACAACAACATTCTAACCACGTTTGTTTCATTTCTTCTGTCATAGGTAATGATTCTTCAACAATAACAAAAATAGGTCTGTTAGAATGTGAAGTTTTAATCTTTGCACTTTCTATTACTTTAACGATATATTCGTTATCGACACCTACTAATTTATTTGCCGTAAAGTACTCTGAATCGTCAGCTGTAAGTTTTATCACCAAACCTTTATCAGTAAAATAAGCTATACCATTACCACCACGCATATCAAATTTAATATTACCATAACCATTAACATCACTAAATTTCTGTGCTATCTTTACTGGTGACACATCTAGTATTGGGCTTTCCTCTTCATTGTTTAAATAAAACTTACCTTCTACATTTTCTAAAACCCTATGTAAAGTTTCTTCATTTATAGTTTTATTTGGGAATAGGTCTTGTAATTTTTTAATAAATTCTTGTGGGTTATCTGCTATTACATCAGCAACTTTATGGTGTATATATTTTTCTGTTCCCGGTTTAAAGTCTTTAAAAATACCCATGACTTTATAGACCATCGCTTCGGAATCTTCATTATAAAGTAAGTTTTTTAGGTCTTGTCTAGTTATCTTTGGGAAAATTATGTTATGTGATGACGCTCCATTAGAGTCCACCATACTACTTTCAGAAATCCTTATCTCCCTAACATTCCTACCTTTCGTAAAATGAATACTCCCATCTAATATACCATCAATTAGGTTAGATGTGTCTATTAGGTAATATTTTAAATTTGTTTGTGGTAAAGACTCTCCTTCAAAATTTTCATCAGAACCCCATATTAAACCAAAAATCCAATGTAATTCTAACCCCATTTCTTCCTCCGATTTACTTGTAAAAGCGTAATTAAGGGTTATTTCTTTATACTTTTTATCCACCTTAGGGTCTTTTAGAAATAATTCCATGTGTCTTATTTGAAAAGATTCTCTATCTTCTTCTGGTAATAAATCGATTAATTCATTAAGGTTTTTAATTTCTAATTTATTTTTTAATATTTTGTCTGGCACGACAATGTTAGTATCTAGTAATTTTTGTGTTATTGCCTTTTTAAAACCACCTAGTAAACTAGCCGTACCCCATTTCTTATCTTGAGCACGTACTAACTTTGCTGAATAGTTAATCCCATTTATTAAAACGTCTTCTTTAGGGTCTGTCATTTCCCCTTCTAGTGGACTCACAACTTCACCATTAAATAAACCAGCTAATAGTCCCTCAAAATAATGACCTCTAACCCCTTTTGAGTTGGATGCCTTTAATAGTTGTTGGCTGTACTCATAAAACCTTACTCTATTATACTCTCTATGGATTTCCCCATTTAAATCAGCACCTATATTTAAATCAAAGTCAACACTGTCGTCTTTTAGTATTTCTTGGATTCTCCTTGGTGATACACTTTTATCTAGTGGTATTTGCCTTACTCGTCTTAAAACTTCGTACATTAATTCTTGGAAGTCCTCTTTTTCCGCTACACCTCTAGATTTATCAAGTCCTGGTATTTCTTGTTCTCTTAATGTTTTAACTAAAAGTTTTACCTCATCCAACCTAAGAAAATCTGAGTTAGTTATTTCAGAATCGTATGTTTCGTAGTCACCATAGTCATTAGTTTCCATTTCACCACCCCAAGCATAAAAATCATAGTCTGCTCTGTCACCCGCATTATCTTCATCAAACCCTAAAACTTCCGCGTCTCCAATTTTATATTCTACCTGTGAACCACTCTCCTCTCTATCTATTCCATACCATTTAAGTTGTACTTTAATTGGGGTTTCTATCTTGCCGTAGTCACCGTCTTCAGTCCAATTGTCATATGCCCATTTTGCGTATCTTGATTCTCTAGTATTCTGTTCTGTATTTGTTTCTTCTATACCAAACAATTTCATTACATTCCAAAACTTTTTATCTGTTCCACCATAAGCTTCTGGTGTATTTGCTGATATGTCAGATAATTCTTGTTTAGTTAAATTTTTATGTAGTGTTTTTAATATAAGAACTTCTTTTTTTGTGAAAGGGGTTGTGTCTACATATTCTTGGTCAATCTCAGACTTTTCCTCGTCACTAAAGTCGTCGTAAGTCCTTCTTTTTTCTAACTCCTCATCACTAAACTCATCAAACTCTGGTTCTTCCTGTTCGGTCACACCATCTAAAACACCATCTTTATCTATAATCTTAGATATCTTTATTGGTTTTTTAGTTCCTTGTGTTGATGTGTTACCAGTGTCTGTGGTTTCGGAACCCATAGGTTGTGTACTATCAGTCTTTATTGGTTTTGGTTTATCTAAATCTTTCTTTTGGTTACTTAGGTAGTCATTTTCCGCTTTATACGCGTCTATATTACTACGTAAAGCTTTTATTTCAGCATTTTTAACATCATTACTTAACTGTGTTTCCTCATCATCAACTTCTAAAATACCTATTACTGGTCCTTTTGGTTTTTTCTTTTTATCTTCACCCCCAAAATAAGAAGATTCAACATCTTTATCTTCTAAATCTTTTATTTTTTTTTCTATATTCTTAATTGTGGAGTTATTTGTATCTATTTGTGCTTTAAGTGTTGTTAATCTGTCCCTTCTTTCCTTTTCATCGTCAGAATTTTTTTGTTCTTTCATTGGGCCTATTTCTTTCCCATCAAAACCCCAATTTTCTAAGTCCTCACCAATATTATGTTGGTTTCTTCTTTTTAAACTATTTTTCTTTTTGTCATGCACCATCGCTTCTTTATGTGCCTTCAGTCCTTGGTGATTGTTTACCCAATTTTGTATTACTCTTTTCGGTACTGGATTTCTAGCTGGTTCAATATAATCATCATCACCTGGACCTATTTTTATACGGTCAGGTAAAGTTAAACCAAACATATTTTTTATCTCATCTTCAATATCTGTTTTATTGACAAACCAATCATTCTCTTTTTTGTAAATAGTAAAAAAAACATTGTCTTCACTAACGTAGTAATCTTGGTCTAAGTAATTGAATATCGCTTTTTCCACCCTAGGAGTTGGGTAGTATTCTTCGTAGTAGTCTTTTTTTTGTTCGATTAATTTAGTGTTCATATATGAATAAATATCATCACACTATGTGTGTGGTAGGTTTATAAATTATATTTTTTATCTTGGTTGTGTCTCCAACATTTTATTTTGATAAGTGTGGAACATTTTTCATATTCCTCGTTTTTTTGAAAAAACTCAATCATACTATCAACCAACACATCTTCACCCATTTCTTCTGATTTACATTTTTCTTTTATGTTGAGGTCTTTGTATTCTTCGGAACTTGTTATTAGTTTGAATACTTTTTCAAAATTTTCATATAGTTTCATAGTCGGTTTAAATTGTTCCCTATAACTATATTTTCCATAATTACATTTTCCACGTGTTTCCACTTTTCTTCTGTAGTTAGTTTATTTGAGCTTAGTATGTCGTCAATTTCTAATGTTAACCCTTCGGTTTTACATTCTAAAATTAAAGAATCAACACCTCTAGTATATAAACTCTTAATGCCGTTTATCCCTGAGGATTCAAAAACATTAATTACTTGTTCGGAATTTAAATATCTTCTATGAAATCCCATAGTTTTTATTTGATTATGTAGTTAATGTGGATACTACCCCACGTTGTTGTTTGGTGCCAATTCATCTTACCTCAATTATTTTTTAATTATATAAATTTAGAGACTATAACTATCATTAATATTATTATACCAATTATAGATATAAAAACCATTCTGCTTGAAAACTTTATTTGGTCCTCTCTTTTTCCTTGTGTCATTACATTATAATAATAATAAAACTTATCGAACTGACAAGTTTTAAATGGGTAATTAATGAAACATTACAACCCCATTATCAGAAGCTACCCTAAAAGCGTTTTTCCATTCTTGATATTGTCTTTGGAACCATTCAAAATCACCTTTATCTATTGGTTTATCTTCTTCGTCTCTCCAACCTGAGGATATCGGAGTTTGTGTTAGATACTTTTCATCCATCCAATCCATCACATCGTTTTCATATTGTCTAAAGTCGTTGTATAGTTTTTTAGAGGCAACTGGGCCTATCATCCCATCAGAATCAGAAAAATTAATTAGTTCCATAAAAGGT
>Ga0209711_10001291_pt1 | contig 24572 bp, 23 predicted proteins | sample ArcticOcean_MG_C_7_FD_187441 | JGI IMG/M metagenome (GOLD analysis project Ga0209711, IMG submission 187441) | Marine microbial communities from western Arctic Ocean - ArcticOcean_MG_CB11_88 (SPAdes) (version 2) | ecosystem: Environmental > Aquatic > Marine > Oceanic | place: Arctic Ocean...
TTAAATATTCCTATCTTTGGAGGAGAAATTACTGATACATCAAGGATAAAAAGATTAATCCCAACTATAGAATTTCTTAAAAATTCTGGTGCTAAAGTTATAATACTTAGCCATTTAGGAAGGCCTGACGGAGAGTTTAATGAAGCATATTCTCTTAAACCTTTGTTAAATAAATTATCCGAAGCATTAAATATTGAAGTTAAATTTGTTGAATCTTGTATAGGAAGTCTTGCTATTAAAGCCAAAGAATTACTAAAGCCTGGAGAGATTTTATTATTAGAAAATGTAAGGTTCCATAAAGGTGAAACAAAAAATGATATAGAATTTGCAGAAGAATTATCTAAGAAATGTGACATGTTTGTTAACGACGCTTTTTCCTGTTCTCATAGAGCGCATTCAAGTCTGCACGCCATAACAAAGTTTTTGCCTTCATATTCTGGTATTTTGTTGAATGAAGAAGTAACGGCTTTAGAATCAGTTCTTAACTCTCCATCTAAGCCTATTGCAGCTTTGGTTGGAGGGGCAAAAATATCAACAAAAATCAATATTATAGAATATCTAATTACTAAAATGGATTACATTATAATCGGTGGAGGAATGGCAAACACGTTTCTAGTTGCAAATGGGTTTTCTGTAGGTAAAAGTCTGTATGAAAAAGATTCAGTTACTTTGGCTAAATCAATTTTAGAAAAAAGTAAAAAATATAATTGCGAAATAATTTTACCAATTGATCTAGTGGTTGCTAACAAATTTGAAGCAAATACTGATACTCAAATAGTCCCTTTTGAAATGATTCCATCTGATATGATGGCTTTAGATGTAGGACCAAAAAGTATTAATAAAATGAATGATATATTAACAAATGTAAAAACATTATTGTGGAATGGACCGCTTGGAGCATTTGAGATAGAACCTTTTGGTAATGGAACTTTTTCTCTAGCGAAATTAGCTTCACAGCTTACCGAGGAAAAAAAATTAATCACTGTTGCAGGTGGGGGAGATACAGCATTTGCTTTAAATAAGGCAGGTGTAGCTGAAAAGTTTACATATATTTCTTCAGCAGGTGGAGCTTTTCTTGAATGGCTAGAAGGTATTGAGTTGCCAGCTATATCAGTATTAAGTAATAATTAAAATTTAACCATAATTATAACAATAACGAGAGGAAGTGAAATGGCAGTTAGAGTTTCTATTAATGGCTTTGGTCGAATTGGGAGAAATATATTAAGAGCAATAATTGAGTCCGGAAGAGATGATATTATCGTTGTTGGAATTAATGACTTAGGTCCAGTTGAAACTAATGCCCATTTATTAAGATATGATACTGTTCATGGTCGCTTCCCTTCAAAAGTAGAAGTAAATGGTGATTCCATTGATGTAGGAAAAGGGCCTATAAAAGTTACGGCTATAAGAGATCCAAAAGAATTGCCATGGAAAGAACTTGATGTTGATGTAGCAATGGAATGTACTGGGATTTTTGCAACGCGCGATAAAGCTGCTCAGCATTTAGATGCAGGTGCAAAAAGAGTTCTTGTTTCTGCACCTGCAACTGGAGCTGATCTAACTGTAGTTTATGGTGTAAATCATGAACAATTAACTAACAAACATTTAGTTGTGTCAAATGCATCATGTACTACAAATTGTTTGGCACCTATTGCAATGGTAATTAATAATGAAATTGGAATTAAACAAGGATTTATGACAACTATTCATTCATATACAGGTGATCAACCAACATTAGATACAATGCACACTGACATGTATCGAGCAAGAGCAGCAGCAGGTAATATGATCCCAACTTCAACTGGTGCGGCTAAAGCAGTAGGATTAGTTTTGCCAGAATTAAATGGTAAACTTGATGGTGTTTCTATGCGTGTTCCTACGCAAAATGTATCTGTAGTAGATTTTAAATTTAATGCATCTAGGAATACTTCTGTAGAGGAAATTAATGAATTAATTAAAAAAGCTTCTCTAGGAAAATTACAAAATATTCTTGGGTTTACTTATGAGCCTCTAGTATCAAGCGATTTTAATCATGATTCACATTCTTCAATTTTTCATATGGATCAGACAAAGGTCATGGATGGATCTTTTGTACGTGTTCTTAGTTGGTATGATAATGAGTGGGGTTTTTCTAATAGAATGTCAGATACAGCTGTTGCTATAAGTAAAACTATCTAAAACTTCTAATATTATATTAGTTTTGCAAAGGTATTAATTAAATGAAAAAATTGTTAATAGCACCTTCAATACTGTCAGCTAATTTTGGTTTTTTAGCTGAAGAAGTTAAATCGATTGATAATGCTGGAGCAGATTGGATACATTTAGATGTTATGGATGGACATTTTGTTCCGAACTTAACATTTGGGCCTCCGGTTATAAAGTCAATAAGATCGGTGTCTCAAAAGCCATTTGATGCACATTTAATGGTATCAAATCCAGATGATCTTCTTGAAGAATATGTTAATGCTGGTGTTAACATGATTACAGTTCATAAAGAAGTAACTCTGCATTTAGATCGAACACTAACCCGTATTCGTGAGTTAGGCTGTAAAGCAGGTGTTTCCATAAATCCAGGAACATCAATTTCAGGTTTTGAATTTTTATTAGAAAAAATAGACTTAATACTTGTAATGAGTGTAAATCCTGGATTTGGAGGTCAATCTTTTATTAATTCATCAATTGAAAAAATTAAAAGTATAAGCGAACTTGTCGGTGACAGACCGATTAATATTCAAGTTGATGGAGGTATAAACGATAGTATAGCGCCTAAGGTAATAAAAGCAGGAGCTAATGTTTTGGTTGCTGGATCAGCTATATTTAAGGGAGGAAATTTAAAAAGCTATAAACAAAATATAAATTCACTCCGTTCTTCATTATAATATAAAATTATGATATCAAATTCTTATGCAATTATATTTGATTTAGATGGCACTTTAGTTCACTCAATTCCAGATATGCATATTGCTATAAATAAAACATTAAATGAATATCATCTTCAAAATATATCAGAAGAGAAACTACAAACTTTTGTAGGTGAAGGTATGTTATCTCTTTCAAAAAAAGTAGTAGATTTTTGTGGAGGAGATAATAAATTATATGATAAAATTTATAATGGCTATAGAAAGAACTATGCTGATCAACCTTATAAACTTAGTTCTTTGATGCCAGGAGTAATCACTGCTCTTGATTTTTTTTATGACAATAACTTTCCAATGGGTATATGTACAAATAAAAGACAGTTAGTTACGGAAAAATTAATTAAGCTAATGAATTTAGAAAAATATTTTAGTGTGATAATTGGTGCAAGAGATGATATTCCTTTAAAGCCAAAACCAGATATGGTGTGCTTAGCAATAAAAGAATTCAACCTAGTTAATAAGTCATTCTTTATGGTTGGAGATACATCTAATGACATTGATGCAGCTAAATCCGCTAATATTAAGTCAATAGCAATTAAAGGTGGCTATACAGAAGTCGATGTAGAGAAACTAGGAGCTGATTTTACATTTGATGGTATGAAAGATATAATTGATTTTTTTAAAAACAAATCAGACTAAATTGGATCCCAGCTAAAAACATCGCCACTTCTTTCATTAGGGGTCATTGATGTTTTAAAAGCAGGGTAAGCTCTTTCAGCAATTTCTTGAGGTGTCCATCCTTTATCAGAATGAACGCTTTTTATTGGTCTGCTTTGATTATATATAAAAAGTTCATTCAAACGAGCGCTAAAAATTTGCCCGGTTACATCTTTTGCTGCACCTGAAGCCAAAAAAACAGCCAATGGAGCATTGGTTTCTGGGGTCATTTTTTTTAGTCTTTCCACTCTTTCTTTTTCTGCATCAGTGTTAGCTGGAATAGAGCTCGTCATTCTACTCCATGCAAATGGAGCTATACAATTTGATCTCACATTAAATCTACTCATATCTAATGATATTGATTTTGATAATCCTGCTATCCCTAGTTTGGCTGCTGAATAATTAGCTTGACCAAAATTTCCAATTAAACCAGAAGTGCTTGTCATATGAACATACGCTCCAGAACTTTGTTCACGAAAATAAGGTGCAGCTGCACGGCTTACGTAAAATCCACCATTTAAATGAACATTTATAACATCTTCCCAGTCAGAAGGATCCATTTTATGAAATATAGTGTCTCTCAAGATACCAGCATTATTTATTACAATATCTATTTTGCCAAAGGTATCTAAAGCTTTTTGTATAATTAATTGAGCACTTTTCCATGATGAAACACTATCGTTACTAATGACGGCTTTTCCACCTTTTTGAGTAATTAATCCACACGTTTCTTCTGCAGGAGAATCTGAGCCTCCACCACCAGTTAATGAAACGCCTATATCATTTACTACAACTGATGCTCCTTCTGCGGCAAGAGCAAGAGCTATTTCACGGCCAATCCCTCCTCCTCCACCAGTTACAATTGCTACCTTGTTTTCAAGCTCTAAGTTAATAGTCATTTAAAATATGCCCTTTTAATTTTTTATTACAAAATATATTTAATAAGTTAACTATATTATAATTTAAATTTAAAACAAGTAAGTATTTTTGACTTATTCTATTCCTCTCACTTTCGCCACATTATAATCCTTCTTCTTCGTCGAATAACGAGTTCTAAAGTCTGTGCCGATTGGATATTTACTTATATTCACCTACTTGTTAAATCATTAAATATCAACTCGTTTTGGGTGGAATCACCTTTGAAATATTTTACTTCAACTTAGGGGAGTAATTATAACTTAGGTCGTAAGTTAACCTTAGTTAAGTAAACTAAAGTTGGTAGATTTTTTGGGTATTACCTTTCCTAAAATTATTCTTATAAGAATAATTCATATAACAATTAAGTTAATTAAAACGAGTTAAATCTTTCTCAATTTTTGGTGCAAATCTATCACTTGTTTCATATAGTATTGATGATGGCTGTACTTTATGCATTAGTTGGAAAAACCTTGCAGTTGGTTCTTCTCCATATCCATAATATTTTGCACTCTTTCCAGTTGTATATATTATTTGTAATTCTTCTTTTGTGTATTGTTCATCTGTTATGTCTATTATGGCCTGTGTTTCTTTATCTTTTACCCAGTAATGGGTTTCATTGTTTTCATATTTTCCGTTGTTTGCGCTAAGTAAATCTGTATCCATAAAATAAAGAAAAACAAAAGTTGCAGGCACACATAGTCCAAAATATTTTCTTTTCCATCTGGGATAATCTGGTGGAAAATCTTTTCTAAAACCATTACTAATTAAATCATCAGTAAGATTTTTTTTAATATCTTGTATTAATTTATCTATATTTTCTGGTGTGTATTCAAGACGTTTATATTGCAAAACTTCAAATCTATTTTTATTACCTTTAGTACGATATATACAATCGTTACTATCTAATTTGTAAATGAATTTATTATGATTAGACATGATATCACCTTTTATTAATATTATTATTATAAGAATAATATTTCAATTATATAATTTTTTATTTAAAATATTATAGATAGAATTTTACCCATTATTTAATCATTTGATTGATATGAAAATCAATATGTCATATAGATAAAAAGTAATGTGGGGGTGTAGCTCATCTGGATAGAGCGCCAGATTCCTAATTTGGAGGCAACAGGTTCGAGTCCTGTCACTCTCACCACATTACAACCACTATTCCTTTTCATATAACGAGTTCTAAAGTCTGTTTATAAATTAGTGTGTATTATTGAAATTGAATGTTACTTAAGTAAACTAACTTTTGAACGTTCTATGCTAAAGAATGATTAAAAATCAAAATTAATACCGTAATAGACAGTATCTTTATCAATTTTAAAATATGATAAAGAATTACTTTTATAAATAATTTCATTATCAAAATTAGATGGATTTATTTGTATAGACTGTCCATTACTAAAACTATAAATTAATTTATTTTTAGACTTTAATTTTAAAGAACTTTTATAAGAATTGTTTGTATTTATACTATTTGTGCATTTATTTATTGAATTATCACAAACTGAGGTTATTTTTTTATTTTTATCTGAATTACCAAAAGAAAATAATGATTTAATATAATTATTAATTTTATCATCATATCCGTAATGATTAAATAATTTTTCAGCAGATTTACTTAACTCATCTGCTTTTAACACAGATGTATTAACTAAAAGATTTAATAAAATTATAAATATAAAAAATTTCATATTAAATTTGAAGCTTTTTTATAGATAAAGTAAAGTTTAAAAATATTTTTATTACAACAGTAATCTTAAATTACTAGATAGTTATTAGTGGATTAAACAAATTAGTTGTAATAGGTATAATTAATTAATTAGGGTATTTAATATGAAACTCATCGCACTTAATTTACCACGTAACTTTGATGAACAGTCATTAGCTTTGTTATTTAAAAAAATTGGGGATATAAAATCTTGTACCTTAGTTATTGATCAATATACAGGCATATCCAAAGGTTTTGGTTTTGTTGAAATGGCTCTCGCACATGAAGGTGAAATTGCAATAAACGAACTTCATGGTAGTAAAGTGGGTAAAAATAAAATCAGAATTAAACATTCTGTATAATTATTTAAATTTATGTTGTTTGATTATCTATAAAAAATTTGTACAAATTAAAAGTATTTTTTTACTTTGAAAATTATTTCTAATTACTTCGTAAATATAAAAATTTCTTATTTTAAACAAAACAATAAAAGGTTAGATTTTAAATAATTGAAGTATAGATTATTCTTAATAACGCTTGAAGCGTTAAGAATAATTTTAAAATTATGAGCAAGATTATTTTCAAGGTAAGTAAACTATTATCAATATAATTATATAGGAATACAAATAATTATGAATTTTTTTTCTGATTTTGAATTATCTTCTATTAACACTAAAAGAGGAGTAATTAGATATAGAAAAGCTGGTCAAGGACCAGTGTTACTAATGCTTCATGGAAATCCTCAAACACATGCAATGTGGCACAAGGTAGCTCCAGAATTAGTTAATCAATATACTGTAATTTGTCCTGATATTCCTGGTTATGGTAAATCATTCAAACCTGTTATATCAAATAACCATTCAACTTATTCTAAAATAAATATGGCCTTGGATATTATTAATTTTATGGAACTACTTGGTTTTGATAAATTTCAGATAGTTGCTCATGATAGAGGTGCTAGAATAGCTCATCGCATAGCATTAGACTTTCCAGAAAAAGTTATAAAAATGATATTGTTAGACATAATCCCAACTATAGAGCATTTTGAAAGAACTAACATGGAATTTGCAATGGGTTATTATCATTGGTTCTGGTTAGCTCAAAGAAGTCCTATACCAGAATCTGTTATTAATAAAGCGCCAGAGGAATGGTTTTTTGCTCATACCTCTAGAGAAGAAAAAGATAAGAATTTTTTTGATCCTATTGCATTAAATGATTATCTAGATTGTGTTAAAAATCCAGAAACTATTAAGGCTATTTGTGAAGACTATAGAGCTGCCGCTACAATTGATTTGATAGATGATAAAAAAAGCAGAGATAATAATATTAAAATAAAAGCTCCCACATTAGTTTTATGGGGAAATAAAGGTAAGCTAGAGCAATGGTATGAGCCTTTATCTATTTGGCAAAATTATTGTTCTTCTGATTTAAGAGGTAATGCCATTAATTCAGGGCATTATTTAGCTGAAGAAAATCCAGATGAAATTATCAAGAATATAAAACTTTTCTAATTCCAATTAATTTTTAAAGGAAGATTAAATAAAAATGAAAAAGAGCAATAATGAATTACCAATTTGGGATCTCACAGAGATTTATACAGATATTAAAGATCCTAAGATAAAAGAAGATTTGAAAAATATAAGAAAAATTTCTAAAGAATTTTTAATATCTTGGAAAGATAAAATAAAAAATTTAAATTCTAATGAGTTAGTGGATTGTATAGAGCAATATCAAAATATAAACGAAAAAATCTATAAAATTGGAACTCATAGTAATTTAATTTTTGCAACTAATATGGAAGATCCAGAAATATCTAGATATAACTCCACTATTTCAGATGAAGTAACAGATATTTTTTCTTCATTAATATTTGTATCACTTGAATTATCAAAAATAAGCGATGACGTTTTTAACAAATGGATGTTGAGTGAAAAAGCTAAGGAATGGATGCCTTACTTAAAAATTCTAAGAAAAAGAAATCCTTTTATTTTAGACCCTTTAGTAGAAGAAATATTAATAGAAAAATCTGCAACAGGAAGATCAGCTTGGGTGAGGCTTTTTGATGAAACGTCCGCTTCTTTAAGATTTCCATTCAAAAAAGAAATGGTAAGCGAAGCAGAAATATTGAATTACTTATCTGATCCTGATCCGGAAAATAGAAAAATGGCAGGTCAATCTCTATCTAAAATTTTAGAAAAAAACAAACGTATTTTAGGAATGATACTAAATGTAATTTCAAGGGATAGATATATTGAAGATAATAAAAGAGGTTTTAAAAGAATCGTGTCGTCACGAAATTTAGATAATGATGTAGAAGATGAAGTGGTTGATGCCTTAGTCAAGACAGTAGATGAAGCTATGCCAAAATTAACTCATAGATACTATAAATGGAAAGCTAAACAATTTGGTAAAACCAAACTTGATTGGTGGGATAGAAATGCACCACTTCCTTCATCTTCAGATAGGTCGATTGAGTGGTCTGAAGCTAAATCAATAGTGCTAGAATCCTTTGCTTCGTTTCATCCAGAAATATCAAAGTTAGCTAATTTATTTTTTCAGAATAATTGGATTGACGCAGAAGTAAGGAAAGGCAAAGCATCTGGAGCTTTTGCACATCCTTCTATTCCATCTTTGCATCCATATGTACTTTTAAATTATCAAGGAAAAATTAGGGATGTTATGACTTTAGCTCATGAGTTAGGTCATGGAGTTCATCAAATTTTAGCCGCAAAAAATGGACTCTTAATGGCAGAGACTCCTTTGACACTTGCTGAAACAGCATCTGTATTTGGTGAAATGCTTGTTTTTAGAAAACTTCTTGAAGATAGTAATGATAAAGAAAAGAAACAACTTTTAGCAGGCAAAGTTGAGGATATGCTTAATACTGTTGTAAGACAAATAGGGTTTCATCAATTTGAAGTTAAGTTTCATGAAGCAAGAATTAAATCTGAACTTACCCCGGATGAAATTGGGGAGATATGGATGCAAACACAATCTCATGCTGTTGGTCCATATATAAATCTTACAGACGAATATAAGGTGCTATGGGGTTATATTCCTCATTTTGTTCACACGCCATTTTATGTTTATGCTTATGCTTTTGGAGACAGTTTAGTTAACGCGTTATGGTATTCATATCAAAATAGTGATAAAAACGCTTTTGCAGAAAAATATTTAGATATGTTATCTGCGGGAGGAACTAAAGGTCATAATGATTTGTTGAAACCATTTAATTTAAGTGCATATGACAAAAGTTTTTGGAATAAAGGTGTTTCTATGATTTCAGGTCTTATGGATGAATTAGAAAAATTAGAATAATACGTTTGAATGGATATATAAATGACAAAGAATACCTCAGATCAAGATACATTAAGTCATTCAATGGTAGGTGGCAGACTAAGGAGATATGCAAAAGTTACATCGGCAATGGGTGGCTTGGCCGCTCGTTTAGCTGGTGAAAAATATTTAGGTATAAAGATAGATAGAGAACAGCATGCATCTGATTTAAGAGCAGCTTTAGGAGGACTAAAAGGGCCTCTTATGAAGGTTGCTCAAATTTTAGCAACAATCCCTGATGCACTTCCACAAGAATATGTAAATGAACTGTCTCATTTGCAAGCTGATGCGCCTTCAATGGGCTGGTTATTTGTAAAAAGAAGAATGAAAGCTGAATTAGGTGATAGTTGGAATGACCAATTTAAGAGTTTTGATAAACAAGCTTCAGCAGCAGCTTCTTTGGGTCAAGTTCATTTTGCTGAAAGTTTAGATCATAAAAAACTAGCTTGTAAATTACAATATCCAGATATGGGGTCAGCCGTGCAGGCTGATTTAAAACAATTGAAATTAATTTTTTCTCTTTATGAAAAATATGATTCAGCTATTTCAACAAAGTCTATTCATGAAGAGTTATCTGATCGTTTAAAGGAAGAGTTAGATTATTCTCATGAAATAAAAAATATGAATTTATATAGAGATATTTTATCAAATTTTGATGAAATAACATTACCAGAGCCAATTAATAATTTATCTACCGATAGACTTCTAACGATGACTAGAATTGATGGCATAAAAATTATGCAATTTATTTCTGAGAACTCTGATATAGAAATCAGGAATAAAGTCGCCATGAATATGTTTAAAGCCTGGTACGTCCCTTTTTACCAATATGGCATTATACATGGAGACCCTCATCTTGGTAATTACTCAATTAGACCTGATGGCGGAATTAATTTAATGGATTTTGGATGTATTCGTATTTTTAGACCTGATTTTGTAACTGGCGTAATTGAGTTATATAGAGCACTCCGAGATGATGATAAAGAATTAGCTGTGAGTGCTTATGAAAGGTGGGGTTTTAAAAACCCTACAAAAGAATTAATAAATGTTTTAAATATATGGGCTAACTTTATATATCAACCTTTGCTTGAGGATAGAGTTAGACCAATTAATCCAAGTTCTTCAGGGCAATATGGCCGTGAAACGGCAGAAAAAGTTCATGAAGAACTAAAAAAAATTGGAGGAGTTCGACCACCAAGAGAGTTTGTGTTAATGGATAGAGCTGCTGTTGGTTTAGGATCAGTTTTTATGCATTTAGGGGCCAAAGTAAATTGGTTCAGAATTTTTAATGATTTAGTTAAAAATTTTGATGAAGAAACGTTATCAAAAAAACAAAATATCGCCTTACTTAAAGCTGGCTTGAAACAGACTATATAAAAAATAATATATTTAATTAATATATTGTAAAATACTGTCTAAAGATTTTTTTGCATCGCCATAAACCATTCGTGAATTCTCTTTAAAGAAAAGTGGATTTTCAATTCCAGAATAACCTCTTCCTTGACCTCTTTTTGAAATAAAAACTTGTTTTGCTTTCCAAACTTGAAGTACAGGCATTCCAGCTATTGGACTATTAGGATCCTCCTCAGCTGCTGGATTCACAATATCGTTCGCACCTAATATTATAACTACGTCCGTATCAGGGAAGTCAGAGTTAATTTCATCCATTTCTAATACAATATCATAAGGCACCTTTGCTTCAGCTAAAAGTACATTCATATGACCTGGCAATCGCCCGGCAACAGGATGAATACCAAAACGTACTTTCTTCTTTTTAGCTCTCAGTCTAGAGGTTAACTCAGAAACTGCGCTTTGTGCTTGTGCCACGGCCATACCGTAGCCAGGGACTATAACTATAGTGTTTGCTTCATTTAGAGCAGTAGCTACTGTTTCTATGTCTATAGCTATCATTTCTCCATCTATGTCCATAGTAGGTCCTGAAGTATCACCCCAACCTCCAAGAATAACGGATATAAAATTACGGTTCATAGCTTTACACATTATGTAAGAAAGTATAGCTCCAGAAGATCCAACAAGAGCTCCTGTGACTATTAAAAGGTCGTTACCAAGCATAAATCCAGTGGCTGCTGCTGCCCATCCTGAGTAGGAGTTTAACATAGAAACTACTACGGGCATGTCTGCTCCACCAATAGCTAATACTAAATGAGCTCCAATCAAAAAAGCAATAATTGTCATGGCAATTAATGTCCAATTACCAACATGTGTTAAAAACAAGTATCCAAGAAACAAGCAACCAAAAAACATTATTACGTTTAAAGCATGTCTTGCAGGAATGATTAAAGCTTTTCCTGAAATTATTTCAGATAATTTACCAAATGCTATTATTGATCCTGTAAATGTTATAGCTCCAATAAATACACCTAAAAACACTTCTACATTATGAATAATTAATTGTGTGTTAGATAATTCTAGATGTGGTAACAAGGCTGAATTGATTCCAATAAATACCGCTGCAAGGCCAACAAATGAATGAAGTGCGGCAACAAGTTGAGGCATTCCAGTCATTTGAACTTTTTTTGCTACTATTATCCCTATTATTGAACCAACTATTATAGCTGCTATAAGCCATTCAAGCCATTCTGTTAAAAATATTTCTTCCCCCAAAAGAGTTGCAATGACAGCAATTGCCATACCTACAATTCCATACCAAACAGCTCTTTTTGCTTTTTCTTGATTACTTAATCCTCCTAAAGCTAGAATAAAAAGCACACTTGAAGTTATATATGAAGCAGTTAGTAATCCAATAGTCATATTATTAATCCTTTGTTAACTTCTTTGGAACATAGCAAGCATTCTTTTAGTAACCATAAAGCCACCAACAATATTAATGGTTGCTATAAAAATAGAAATTAATGCTAAAATACTTACAATGTTGTTAGTTGTTTCCATTTGCAACAAAGCACCAAGAATAATAATCCCCGAAATAGCATTTGTAATAGCCATTAATGGTGTATGCAATGCATGAGATACATTCCATATCACTTGAAAGCCTACAAAACATGATAGAATAAATACTATGAAATGTTGCATAAATTCAGAAGGAGCATACATACCAATCAGCCACATTAAGCAAGCTCCAATGATTAAAGAGCTAACCTGAATTTTACCAGCCTTTTTCTCTGCATTAATTTGATCCTGAGCTAATTCTTCTGGAGTTTTTTCTTTTATATTTTGGTTTATATGTTTTGCAATAGCTGCAACTTTAGGTTTGGGTGGTGGAAAAGTTATTTCACCGTTATGAATTACAGTAGCGCCTCTTATTACGTCGTCTTCCATATTTATTAAAGGGATGCCATCTTTTTTTGGAGTAAGATCATCCATCAAATGACGAGTATTTGTTGAATATAAAGTTGAAGCTTGTGTCGCCATCCTACTAGGTAAGTCGGTATATCCAATAATTTTAACTTTATTTTTAGTTTCTATCATTTTATTAGGAACGGTAAGATCACAATTTCCACCTTGTTCTGCGGCAAGATCAACTATTACAGAGCCTGGTTTCATTAAATCTACCATTTCTTTTGGCCATAACTTAGGTGCAGGCATGCCTGGTATTAAGGCTGTAGTAATTACAATATCTAATTCAGGTGCTTGAGATCTAAAAAGTTCCATTTCCTTTTTAATAAACTCTTTTGAAGCAGGCTTTGCATATCCGCCCTCTCCAGAACCATCTGTATCAAAATCAAGCATGAGAAACTCTGCGCCCATTGATTCAATTTGTTCAGCTACTTCTGGTCTTACGTCAAACGATCTAACAATTGCTCCCATTGATTTTGCTGTACCAATTGCAGCTAGCCCAGCGACACCTGCTCCAATAACAAGTATTTTTGCTGGAGGAACCTTGCCTGCAGCAGTGATTTGACCGGTAAAAAATCTTCCAAACTGATTCCCAGCTTCTATTACGGCTCTATAACCAGCTATATTTGCCATTGAAGAAAGAGCATCCATTTTTTGTGCTCTACTAATTCTAGGTATCATATCCATTGCTTGGACAGTTACTTTTTTCTTTTTTAAGCTTTCAAGTAATAATTTATTTTGACCAGGCCATATAAAACTAATTATTTGTTGCCCAGATTTCATTTTAGATATTTCTGATTTTTCAGGGCCTCTAACTTTTAAAATTATGTCTGATTCTTTCCATAATTGATCAGCATTTTTTAAAACTTTAACCCCAGCATCTTTATAATCTTTATCAGAAAAATTGGAATTATCGCCAGCTCCAGATTGAACAACGCATTCATAACCTAATTTTTGAAGATGTTTAGCGCTTTCTGGTGTCATTGCTATTCTATTTTCACCTTTGAATATTTCCTTAGGGCTACCTATCTTCATAATGAATCACTCCATGCATTTAAATTTACTTAATATCTAATATCAAATTATTAATTAATTATAAAGTATTAGGCAAAAAAAAACCGCAGTTATTTATATAATGCGGCTTTGGTCCAATTAAAATTTTAAAAAGCTTAGTAACCTTCGCGCTCTAATCTTTTTCTCATTAGTTTTCTTACTCTTCTTGTACTTTCTGCCGTTTCTCTAGCTCTTTCCTCAGAAGGCTTTTCATAAGCTCTTCTATTCTTCATTTCCCTGAACATGCCTTCTCTTTGCATTTTCTTTTTAAGTACTCTTAAAGCCTGATCAACATTGTTGTCACGAACTGACACATACATATTTTAAAACCTTTTAAAAATTAATATAAAATAAATAAGAACATAGCGGATAGCATAAAACATTATATATTGGCAAGTATATTAGTTACTAATTTTATTTTCATATTAATTGAATATAATTGAACATTAAATTAAACTTCATTTTATAAAAAATATTGGACATTAAATGAAAAAAATAAATAAAGATAATCAACAAGTGAAAGCAGATTTGGTTAAAGCTATGTTATCACATGTTCCTTTTGATGGTTGGACATGGAAAGCTATGGAGCAAGGAGCAGTTGATATTAATTTTGAAAAAAACATTACTGAAAAACAACGTATTAAGATTTATAAACTTCATTTTAATAACGGAGGTATTGATTTTATAAAATTATTTGTGGAAATAGTAGATAAAGCAGTTGAGAAAGATTTTATATCTCTGGATAATAAGCCAGAAAGGATACCTGAAAAAATTAAAAAATTAATCTTAATGAGATTAAATTATTGTATACCATATAAAGAATCTATTAGGTCATCACTTTCATTAATGGCCTTCCCAAAAAATTCAAAAAAATCTATGAAGATTTTATATAATACATGTAATAGTATATGGAGATTAGCAGGAGATAAATCGACGGATTTTTCTTTTTATACAAAAAGATTTTCTCTTGCTGGAGTGTACACGTCTACTTTATTGTATTGGTTAGATGATGTTTCTCTAAATCAATTAGAAACAGAACGTTTTTTGGATAGAAGGCTTCAAGATATATCAATGATATCAAAGATAAAAAATCCATTTAATTTTATTAAAAACATAAGTAATAATGTTAATCCTTTGACAGATAATATGGGTATAAATTTACTTTCTAAAGTTATAAAAAGTATAACTAAGATAAAAAAAACTAACTTTAGCAAAACTTTTTAATTTTATAGAGATATTAAAAAATGCCTATTAAAATTCCAGATAGCTTGCCAGCAAGGGAGATGCTTTTAGATGAAGATGTTGATTTAATAGATACTAGTATCGCTCAAAATCAGGATATTAGGCCGTTAAAGTTTTTGTTGTTGAACTTGATGCCTCAAAAAAATCAAACAGAAGTTCAATTTGCAAGACTTTTAGGGGCTTCTCCTTTGCAAATTGAGCTTACTTTGATGACTACACAATCATACTCCCCAAAAAATACTTCAAAAAATCATATTTTAGAGTTTTATAAAAGCTTAGATGAAATAAAAAATAATTTTTATGATGTTTTAATTATAACTGGAGCACCAATTGAAACAATTCCTTTTGAAGAAGTCAAATATTGGCAAGAGTTAAAAGAAATAATTTCATGGTCTTCAAGCAATGTTTTTAGAAGAATTGGAATTTGTTGGGGCGCGCAAGCTTTATTAAAAGAACTCCATAACGTTGAGAAGCACCAAATAAAAAGAAAATTGTTTGGTGTTTACGATCATAATTTAAATAAAAGTAAACGTTATAGATTAATGAATGGATTTATTGATAGATTTCCAATGCCTGTTTCAAGGTATACTGAAAATAAAGAAAAGGAAATATTACAATCAGGTTTAGAAATTTTAGCTTTTTCATCTGAATCAGGTGTCGGAATGGTAAGATGTCCAAAATCTAAAGATTTATTTATACTTAATCATTTGGAATATGACGCAAAAACATTAAAAGATGAATTTTTAAGAGATAAGTCGGAAAATTTTGGCATTAAATTACCAGATAATTATTTCCCTAATAATGATATTAATTTAGAGCCTATAAACCGATGGCGACCATATGCTTTTCTATTGTTTTCAAATTTTATTAATGAAGTTTATCAGGACGTACCTTTTAATTTTTGTAAACAATTAAAGGTATAAATTTAAATTATTTGTTTAGTATAATGACCCATTTTTCTGTCCGGCTTGATAGATTTTTTACCATAAATATTAATAGAATAATTTTGTTCATTATAAATATTTTTTAAGTGATTTAAGTCTTCTCCAATAATATTAGTCATTTCCCATTTACTATCAGCGGACACATTTTTAACAGGAAGACCACATATAGTTCTAATTAGGATATCAAATTGACTATTTCCAGAAATTTCATTAGTCCAATGAAAAGAATTATGTGGTCTTGGAGCTATTTCATTAAATATTAAACTTCCGTCTTGAAGTTCAAATAGCTCAATGGCTAAGATTCCATAAAAGTTTAAATTTTTAGCTAACTGTTTAGTTTTTAATTTTAATTCTTTCTCGATTGATAGATCTAATTTTATCGGAGCCATACTTTTTTTTAAGATACCATTTTCATGATGATTTTCTGATAACGGGAAATATCCATCAGATCCATCTTGACTCTTAAAATACATAATTGATATTTCTCTTTTAAAATTGATAGTTTCTTCTAGAACACATTCTATAGAGCCAAGATCTTCCCAAATTTGAAACAAGTTTGTTTCTTTATTGATTTTAGCTTGACCTTTTCCGTCATATCCAAAAGAGTTTGTTTTTAAAATCCCTGAATTATTTAGAACATTACTCGACTTTATTAAATCATCAGTATTTCTAATGAGGTGCCATTGGGGGGTTTGAAAGCCAGATTTTAAGGCCATTTCTTTTTCTTTTGAACGAATTTGAGCGCATCTAAAAACAGTACTACTTGGGGTAACATTTATATTTTGTGATAATAGTTCAAGTGTCTTAGATGGAATGTTTTCAAATTCTGAAGTTGCGCATACAATTTTTGAAGAAAAATCTACTAATTTATCAAAATCATCCCATTCACCATTAGTAATAAAGTCAACTACTGCTTCAGCTGGGTTATCTCCTTTAGGGCAGTATAGATGAGTTTTATAACCTATTTTATTGGCAGACAAAGCTGTCATTTTCCCAAGTTGTCCTCCACCTAGTATACCAATAATATTTTGATTATTGGGTAATAATGGATAATCAATTTTATTAGTCATTATTTTCATATGGAGTAAATGGGACATTATTTGTTTGTTGAATTAGCCAATCCGATAGATTTTTTTTAATTAAGTCATTTGATAAGCTAAGGATTTTAGCTGCAAAAACTCCAGCATTAGTCGCACCAGCTTTACCAATTGACATGGTCGCTACAGGGACTCCTCCTGGCATTTGAACTATTGAAAGAAGACTATCTAAACCATTGAGGGCAGAGCTTTTTATTGGAACCCCAATCACTGGAAGATTAGTATGTGAAGCAACCATGCCAGGTAAATGAGCAGCTCCACCTGCACCTGCAATTATTACTTGTAAACCTTCTTCATCGGCTGATTTAGAAAAGTCTATCATTCTTTCTGGTGTTCTATGAGCCGAAATTACTTTGGTTATATAAGGTATTTTAAGAGAAACTAATATTTCTTCGCAGAATTGCATGGTTTCCCAGTCATTTTTACTTCCCATAATTAATGCAACAATTGGTTTAGTAATATTATTTTTCATTATGGTACTCATTCAAATTATATTAATAATATTTGATATTAAATATGCAATAATATAAAATTTTTGTTTATCTTCAATTTTAAAGTTATGGATTCTTGTTATCATCATTTTCAAGTTTTCCACCAGCCTTGATTATGGCATTTTCTATGTCTTCTTGAGCACAAAGACTTAATAGAACTGGATGTTTAGCTGTAATATTTGAAATATTCCAATGGCTTCTAGTTCTTATTTTTTCTATAGTCTCTTTTGTAGTTCCTATTAGCTTAGAAATTTGACTGTTTTTAACTTCAGGATGATGCTTAACAATCCAGGCGATTGCATCTGGCTTATCTCCTCTTCGAGCTAAAGGAATATATTTTGGACCTCTAGATTTTGCTTTAGATTGAGGAAGTGAGGATAAAGATTTTTTTAAATAAAGACTTGAGTCATTGCAACATTTTTCAATTTCTTCTTTAGTGATTTGACCATTTAAAATTGGGTCAAATCCTAAAATTCCTTGGCCAACATCTCCATCTGCAATTGCTTGAACTTCTAAAACATGTAAGTTACAGAATTCAGCTATTTGTTCAAACGTTAATGCAGTATTATCTATTAACCATACAGCAGTAGCTTTTGGCATAAGAAGTGATGACATTTTCTTTTACTCCATTTTTCAAAAATTAGAAAATATTGCAAATCTAATTAAATTTAGATCTTATATAGTAACATTATTTATAATTGAGATCAGTATTTAATTAAATTTTTGAAATTTAAACAACTAATATGACGATATTATAATATTGTCAATCTAAGAAGTTTATCGTTTTTGAGGTAAAGGCAAAAGATATTTAGGAAAATTTATCTTTAATTTTATATTTTTAAAATCACATGCTAATGATTTGTTTTTCTCAAATTCATATAAATAACTTAATTTTATATTTGCCATACCATGATAGTCAGCAGTTTTCTTGCTATATCTTATTACAATTATTTTCCCAATTACTTTATCTTCAAAATAAATATTTTGTTCGTCTTTAATATCTATTTTTTTTATGGATTGATTAATATCTATTGATTGAATAGGAACATACTTATTTTTAATTAATCCTCGCCATTTAATTCGAGCATTTACTTCTTGACCAATAAAACAGCCTTTTTCAAAACTTATAGCGTTCAATAAATCTAGGTTTAGTTCTAAAGGCAAGGATATCCCAGATATGATTTCCTTAGGACCTTCTGGCACGCAACATTTATATCTATATAAATCATACCAAGTTAGATCTAATGTTTTTTCAACATCACATATTTCCTCATTAGGAAGTTTCATATAATAAATTCTACTAACTGCAAAACCTATAAATCTATGGTCCATTATTGTATCTATGTTTTTATCAGGAATATTTGTAACAATAACTTTATATTCTGTATTAACTATAGTTACTTCTTTTCTTAGATTATATAAGTTTAGCTTGGTTAATAAACTATCTAATTGATCAATGTGACATTCTAAAAGAATAGAATTATTAATGTCTAATTTTTTTATACTTATTAATACATCAAATAAAATTCTTCCTTGGGGAGTTAGTAGAGTACTAAATAGAATTTCATTTTGTTTTAGATTAGATAGATCAGCAGTTAAAATATTGTTAAGAAATTTAATGCTATTAGATCCTGAAATTTCTATAACTCTTCTACTACTTAGATAAATTTTTTTATTTTTCATAATATTGTTCAAAAGCTTTTAAGTTTAAAACATATGTATTACATACTATTACATTTTTTATATATTAAATAAAATTTTTCAATTAATAGGGTGTTTATGGCTATTATAATTTATGGAAGAAGATCTTCAGCTAATGTACAAAAGGTAATATGGCTTTGTACTGAAGCAGGCATTTTATTTGAGACCATAGATGTTGGAGGAAAATACGAAGGTAATAAAGCTGAAAAATTTCTTACAATAAACCCAAATGGAAAGGTTCCTGTATTAGATTATAATAACTTTATTCTCTATGAGTCTAACGCAATTCTTAAATTTATTTCAGAAAAAAATAAATTTTTAACATCTAAGAATACAAAACATAATGCGCTAGTTAATCAATGGATAGATTGGGCAAGCTTTGCTTTTGGGGTCCCTTGTCAATTATTAACAGCTCACATGGCCCATTTACCATTAGATAAAAGAGACCCTAATAAAGTTATAGAGGCAAAAGATATTATTAATGAGATGCTGAAAATTTTAGATCAACAATTATGTAAAACTGATTATGTGGTTGGAGATGATTTCAGTTTAGCTGATATACCTGTAGGATGTTGGTTTAATAGGTGTAGAAACTTTGAGATTGATATGTCTTCTTTTAAAGGTGTAACAAATTGGGCTAAAAAACTTTATGAGAGAAAAGCATTTCAATCTGCAGTTGTAGCGGCTCCTATCCCACCTAATTAGATTTTCTTTACTTCATTTTATTAATGGCACTAATTACAGCAATTATTGGAGCTAATGTAATGCTAGTATCTATACCGCAACCAAATATAGATTTTGTTCCATTCTTAATTTTAAGTTCAACATAAGCTGAAGCTTCTGCTTTAGAAGTCGCACTTCTGGTATTCTGTCCAAAGTCTTCAAGAGTAAATTTTAAATCAAAATTTTCTCGCATTCCATTAACAAATGCCGATATAGGTCCATTTCCTTGGGAAGAAAAGTTAACAATCTCATCATTGAATTTAATTTTAGCATTAATTATCTCTAAGTCTGATTTTCTGCTGGCTCCATCGGTATTAAAATCAAATAAAGAAAATGGACTTTCAAGAATAAAGTTTTTATTAAAAATATTCCAAATCATATCACTTGTAATTTCTTCACCAGTTTTATCGGCAATTTTTTGTACTTGAGATGATAATTCAATTTCTGCACCTTTTGGTAAACGTATATGATGATCTGTTTCTAATAACCAAGCAGTCCCACCTTTACCAGATTGGCTGTTTACTCTTATGATAGCCTCATATGATCGTCCAATATCTGCTGGATCAATAGGTAAGTATGGCACTTCCCACTTATCATCATTAGATTTTTCTATTGCTTCCATTCCTTTTCTAATAGCATCTTGATGACTACCAGAAAAAGCTGTATGAACTAAAGAACCAGCATAAGGATGTCTCTCGTGAATTGGAAGTCTATTACAAAACTCTGCTGTTTCAATTAATTGATTAATTTTACTAAAATCTAATTTCGGGTCAATACCTTGAGTAAATAAGTTTAAGCCTAATGTAACTAAATCAACATTCCCTGTTCTTTCGCCATTGCCAAATAAAGTTCCTTCTACTCTGTCAGCGCCTGCCATTAGTCCTAATTCTGTAGCAGCGATTGCTGTGCCTCTATCATTATGTGGATGAAGTGATAAAATCACACGTTCTCTATCACTAAAGTTATTATTCATCCATTCAATTTGATCGGCATGTACATTAGCAGTAGACATTTCAACTGTAGCAGGAAGATTGATTATTACTTTATTGTTAACTGTTGCTGCCCATATATCTAAAACGTTCTCACATACTTCAAGTGCATAAGGTAATTCAGTTGCAGTAAAACTTTCTGGGGAATATTGTAATTTAATATTAGAAGTATTTAGCTTTGAAATTTGATCTATAATTAATTTAGCACCGTCAGTTGCTATTTTCTTTACTCCTTCCATACTTTCTTTGAAAACAACCTTTCTTTGAAGTGTGCTGGTTGAGTTATAAAGGTGAATAATTGCATTTCTACATCCATCAAGACTTTCTATAGTTCTCTCAATGAGAGGCTTTCTTGATTGAGTTAGTACTTGTATTGTTACGTCAGGTGGAATGTGATTATTAACAATTAAATCTCTAACAAAATTAAAATCTGTTTCTGACGCAGATGGAAAACCTACCTCAATTTCTTTAAAACCCATTTCAATTAATTGTTTAAACATTCTCATTTTTCTTATTGAATCCATAGGTTCAACAAGGGCCTGATTACCATCTCTTAAATCAACAGAACACCAAATTGGAGCCTTATCAATAATGTTGTTGGGCCAAGTTCTATTTGGAACATCTATAGGTGGAAATGGAGAATATTTAGTATAATTATTGTTCATAATTCTTTGCCTTAATAATAGTTCAAATTTAAATTTAATTAATTAAAAAATAAATTATCCCGGACTCCTCAGAGGCCGGGTTTATTAATAAATTGAGAACTTCAATAGGATGTGAATTATAATTTTTTTTCATAATGTCTAAACTTTATCAACTCAGTAATTATTTAGTCAAGTGTAAAGAAACCTTAAATCATTTTTTTAAGATTGCCAAATAACAAGTTTAAAACTATTTTGCAATAAAATGATAATCTAATGCATTATTATTTATTATAAGGATTTCAATGACTGAAACTAATTTAATTAGAAATTTTGCAATTATAGCTCATATTGACCATGGAAAATCTACTCTTGCAGACAGATTAATTCAAGAATGTAATGGATTAGCTGAACGTGATATGAAAGAGCAAGTGCTTGATAGCATGGATATTGAAAGAGAGAGAGGAATAACTATTAAATCTCAGACGGTTAGATTGCTTTACAAACATACTGATAATCAAACTTATACTTTGAATTTAATGGATACGCCTGGTCATGTTGACTTTGCTTATGAAGTTTCAAGATCTTTATCCGCCTGCGAAGGTTCATTGCTAGTAGTTGACTCATCTCAAGGTGTCGAAGCTCAGACATTGGCTAACGTATACCAAGCGATAGAAGTGAATCATGAAATTGTTACTGTTTTGAATAAAATTGATTTACCTGCTTCTGAGCCAGAAAGAATTAGGCAACAAATAGAAGATGTTATTGGATTGCCAGGTGAAGAAGGCATTGAAGTTTCTGCCAAAACAGGGCAAGGTATAAAAGAGGTTTTGGCTAACTTAGTAGAAAAGTTGCCTCCTCCAAAAGGAGATGCGAATGCTCAATTGCAAGCTCTTCTTATAGATAGTTGGTATGATCCTTATTTAGGTGTGTTAACTCTTGTTAGGGTTAAACAGGGAATGTTAAGAAAAGGGCAAAAAATTCGTTTTATGTCGACGCAAGTATCTCATACTATTGAAAACCTTGGAATCTTTACCCCTAAAATTTTAAATGTAGATACTCTTGGCCCTGGGGAAATAGGCTTTATAACTGCTTCTGTTAAAACTGTTGCTGATTGCAAAGTTGGTGATACTATAACTGAAGAACGTAACCCAGTTGAAAATATGCTTCCTGGTTTTAAACCTTCTGTTCCTGTTGTTTTTTGTGGCCTTTTCCCAATGGATAATGCTCAATTCTCCGATCTAAAAGAATCTTTAAGTAAACTATCTCTCAATGATGCATCGTTTAGCTTTGAAGCGGAAACGTCGGCTGCGTTAGGCTTTGGTTTTAGATGTGGTTTTTTAGGTTTATTACATATGGAAATAATAAGAGAAAGATTAACTAGAGAGTTTGACTTAGATCTAATTTCCACGGCTCCGTCGGTTGTTTATAAAGTTCAAAAAACAGATAATACTAATGTCTTACTTCATAATCCAGCAGATTTACCTGATATTAATCATATTAATTTTATAGAAGAGCCTTGGATAAAGGCTACTATAATGGTTCCCGATGAATATGTAGGTTCAGTTTTAACTTTATGTACTGATCGAAGAGGTGAGCAAATAGACTTAACCTATGCTGGTGCTCGTGCAATGATTGTTTATAAGTTGCCACTTAATGAAGTTGTATTTGATTTCTATGACAAATTAAAAAGTATGACTTCTGGTTATGCAAGCTTTGATTATCAAATAGATAGTTATAAGCAAGGAAACTTAGTTAGAGTTTCAATATTAGTTAACGGAGATCCTGTGGATGCTTTAGCAATGATGAGCCATAGAGATCAAGCTGAAAATAGAGGACGTGCAATATGCGCTAGGTTAAAAGATTTGATACCAAGGCAACTATTTAAAGTTGCCTTGCAGGCGGCAATTGGAGGAAAGGTTATAGCAAGGGAAACTATTACTCCAATGAGAAAAGATGTAACTGCCAAATGTTATGGTGGTGATATCAGTAGAAAAAAGAAGCTTTTGGAAAAACAAAAAGCAGGAAAAAAGAGGATGAGGCAGTTTGGTAAAGTTGAAATACCTCAGAATGCATTTTTTGAAGCATTAAAGATGGGAGACAATTAGACTAAAATTTGTTTTTCAAATCACTGTTATTTTTAATTGAAGATCGTTTTTTATAAGATTTTTTTAAACCAAACTTGATTAATAAAAAGCTTAATATAGCAAAAAAAGGGGCCGCAGGTAAATTTAGAATAGATGATATAAAAGGATGCCATATAAATCCAGAACAGTTGAATATTTCTAATGACGAACAAGGATCAATATATCTGCTGACTATAGCTTCAGCTACTTGAAGGCTACTGGGAGCAAAATAAAACCAAATTTCCCCTATTTGTGTAATCCCTTGTTTACTATTCATATGTAACGATACGTCAAAATAATTGCTAATTAGAGTTAATATAAAAGAACTAATACCAAAAAATATAATTACTCTTCCTAGTATCAATTTAATATTCCTTAAAATTGTTGCTGTGTTAGAAAACTCAAATTATGAAAAAGTTATAATGATTTTACAATAAAATAATAGTTTATATTAACTTGCGAGGCTAAAATTGTTAATGTAAGGTCTTAATTTTTTGGAGGGGTGGCCGAGCGGTTTAAGGCGCACGCCTGGAAAGCGTGTTGGGGTTAACGCCTCTCAAGGGTTCGAATCCCTTCCTCTCCGCCATGAACATTACTTCCTTATGTCATGCTATGTCATTAGTCTAGGCCACGCCTTGATTCTATTGACGAGACCTCTTTTTCCTATTTCACTGTAATTCATCGTTAACCAATCCACT
>Ga0209711_10001292_pt1 | contig 24568 bp, 24 predicted proteins | sample ArcticOcean_MG_C_7_FD_187441 | JGI IMG/M metagenome (GOLD analysis project Ga0209711, IMG submission 187441) | Marine microbial communities from western Arctic Ocean - ArcticOcean_MG_CB11_88 (SPAdes) (version 2) | ecosystem: Environmental > Aquatic > Marine > Oceanic | place: Arctic Ocean...
ATTAAGACTAACTAATAATAAATAAACATAGCTATGAAAAAAATCATAACATTACTGGCCATAATTGTACTTAGCGCCACATTCTCTTGTTCAAACAAAACAACCTCTCCTAATCCAAAAATTACTGGTGACCTTGCTGGCCTACCAAATTGGGTAATAGATCCTGCAGTTGAGGACGGAATCGGTGGAGTAGGAATAGCTAGAGCTTCAAAAGGTGGAATCAAATTTCAAATTCCGAGAGCCGAATTAGATGCTAAAGCAAATATCGCCGCTACAATTAGAGCAGAAATATCTAGAGTGACCAAAAACTCATTAAGATCTGCCGACATTAATAATAATGATGACATTGAAGGTTTCTTCGCTCAAGCAACCAAAGAAGTGGTTAAAGATATTCCGCTTTCTGGAATAAAAAGATTAGCTATATTCAAAGCCAATGACGGAACGCTTTATATCCACATGGTCTTACAAGATAGTGATTACGCAAAATTCTTAGCTGATAGCGAAAAAACATTTGAGAAAAGATCAAAAAAACTTGATGTCGGGCGTGACAATATCAATAAAACTCAAGCGGCTACCAAAGGTCTATTTGACGAATTAGAAAAAGAAAGAGACTAATATGATCACAAAAATCATCACTCTATCATCATTATTACTAATTATTTCCTGCTCTTCTTATGATAAAGAGCTAGAAAAGTCAGCCAAAGCCAAAGCCGCATCATCAAGAATCAATGATACACAAAATAACAGCACAGATATTTTCAAAGAACTTGACGATTAAACAAAATATCGCAGCAATATTATCCATTTTTCTTCTTTTTTCTTGTGCCTCTAAGTCCAACCTTTCTGAACCAAAATGGTATCTTAGCCCTACTCAAAATAATTCTGAATTTATCTACGGAACCGCCCAAGGATATACTCTAAGCCAAGCCACTAGACTTGCATTGGCGGACGCCGCATCCAGATTAATAACTACGATATCAGCCAACACCACATCAATATCTCAAGAAAGTGACTATGACACTTATGAAGAAATAAGACAAAAAGTAAGTGAAAATATCGAGAAGATTACATTTGGAAATTACAAATTATCTAAATCCAAGAAAGTTGACCAAAATTACTTTGTCGAAGTCGCGATACCAGAAAAGCAATTCCTGCGTGAGCAGAAACAAAGACTTTATATCGTAGATAAAAAGATCTCACAATTAGATAAATCATCGAAGAACACCAACCAAATTAACCGCCGTAACCATCTGCTAAAGATCAATGAATTAGCTAAAGAAGCTTCCCTAAAATTAAGAATATTAAGTGGCGCCAATCAAATAGATAATATTAATGAAGAGCTAACCCGCCTTTTAAAATATCAAAGCGAATTAGAAAAATTCACTAATAAAATAGAATTTTACATCCCCCAAGACACAAATATATTAGTCAAAAACACCATTATTAGATATCTCAATAAAGAAAATATCAAAGTGTCCAAAACCCGAAATAGATCTAGTAAAGATCAAATTTTTCTTAAAATATCATTAACCAAAAATACACAAAATATTTTAGATAATTTCATTACCCAAACCAACATCACATTTAAGAATATTCTAGATAATAAAATAATCGCTAGCAATAATGTTACTCTAATCGGCAGCTCAACTATTAATGAACAACACTCCTTCACTGCTTCTATAAAAGAGCTTGATGAAAAGCTCAAAAATGAAGATATTCTTACAATAATCGGAATTCTATCTAAATGATCCGTCTTTGCTAAAGCTACGCCGGACAAGAACTACTACAAACAAATGAGCGAATAAAAAAGAACGAATAATTAATAAAAATATGAAACTACTACAATTTTTAATACTCACATTACTACTAACCTCTTGCTCTGCAAATATCAAAAAGAACTTTGATAAATATCAAAAGCAGTTTTTAAGCAAAACTGAGTTTATGCCCAGCAAGAAAGAACTAAAAAGAAAAGCGCCAAAAATTGTAATATTTTCTTTAGATGAAAATGGCAATTTAGTGGCTACTCAAAGCGGCCTTGGTCAATCAATAGCAAATAATATTGAGAATATCTTAGCCAAAAACAAACTGGCCGAAATAGTCGATAGATCGGCGAATAAAAAACTTAAAAATGAAATATCCCTAAATGAACTCAAAGGGACCTCCAATTATAAAGGGCCAAAAGTTGCAGATTATGCAATTTCCGGGTCAATCTCTGATGCTAGTTTTATTTCAAAATATGTAAATGGCACAACTTATATCAATCCTAAGAACTTCCAACTAGTTACAATTCCGCCAAGATATAAATACTCAAGTAGCGTTTCTGGAAACATTAAAATATTTGAGCTACCTTCTCTCACAGCAATTGACACTGTAGAATTTAAAGGTGCCTCATCAAGATCAGAAAACGTCAAAAGAAAAGGCGGGTTTTCAATGGGCTCAATTCAAATTGGTGGCGAGAATATTGAAGGTACAAATCGAGATGATGGTTTGGTAAGAAAAACTGCCCAAAGCGCAATTAAGAAACTGAAGCTAAAACTTCAAAATATCTTTGCCAAAACAGCATATATTTTAGAAAAGAGACAATATAAGAATAAAACCATATTCAAAATCCCTTTGGGCCGCCTTGACGGTTTAAAAAAGGGCGATAAGATTGAGATAACCGGCAAATATGAAGTGGAAAATCCTATCACCGAAGAAATAGAGATAGAAAATAGAATAATTGCTCAAGGTGTCATAAGCGACAAAATAGAACCTAAAACCTCTTGGATCGTAATTAGCAAAGAAGAAAATGCTAAAAAGATCAGACTAGGAGACAAAATAAAGCTACAATATAAAAAAGGCTTTTTTGCTAAATTATTTAACTTTTAACTAACAATGCAGTACATAAACAAACTAAGCGAGATTTCTGACCAGTATCAATATTATATCTTTGATATTTGGGGAGTCGTACATGACGGCAATGAAGCCTATGAAGGAGCAGTCAAAGTAATTAAGGAACTTAAATCCCAGAATAAAAGAATCTGCTTCCTATCTAACGCTCCTCGTCGCGCTTCTAAAGTAGCAAAAGTCCTAGAAAAATTCGGTGTTACTCCAGACTTATATGACTTCGCAATGTCTTCAGGAGAAGCAACATATTTACATTTAGAAGAAAACCAAAAAAACAACTATGCTGTCTATGGTCAAAAATATTTCTATATTGGCCCAGAAAAAGATTTAGACCTTCTAGACGGACTTGATTATCAAATCACAGATGATGCTACTGATGCAGACTTTGCACTTGCAACTGGTTTTGACAATGACAGCTCAACAATTGAAGAAAAACTACCACAACTTAACGCAGCGATTAAAAGCAACCTAAAAATGATCTGCGTCAACCCAGACCTAATAGTAGTGAGGCAAAATGGCACGCAGATGTTATGTGCCGGTGAGTTAGCTAAAAAATATAAAGAATTGGGAGGTGAAGTTACCTTTTTTGGCAAACCTCATAAAGCTGCTTACACAGCTACCATAAGTCTATTTGGCGAAGATATCGACAAGACTAAAATGTTAGCAATTGGCGACTCACTAGAAACTGATATTAAAGGCGCTAATGACTTCGGTTTTGACAATTTATTGCTCTCTGGTGGCATTTTATCTAACCAAGTCGATAATGGCCTTGATAGTTCGCAATTGCAGGTTAAAATAGCCAAAATATGCGATAGTTATAAAACTTATCCTTCTTACTTAACGAAATTTTTATAAAAACTCATGAAACAGTTAAAGACCTCAACTAAAATATTTGCCATCTCAACAATTGCAGTAGCAGCAATAATAATTGCTTCTTTCTTCGTAATGCAAAATAAAGACAAAGTAATAGTTGCAAAGATCAATAATACCAAAATCTATAAATCAGAAGTTCAGGAAAAATTAGACAAAATTTTCACTGCTCAAAATTTTGGTGGAAAAGAAACAAAATCTCCGAAGATAGAATCACTTCCAGGAAAAGTTATAAAGATTCTTGTAAAAGAAATTTATCTTGAAAAAGCAATTTTAAAGAAAGCCGCTGAGTTAAAAATAACTAAAATCAAATCAGTAAAAGACAAGCTAGAAGCGTCAAGAAACCAAATCATTCGCCAAGCTTATATTGAAGAAGTTGCTAAAAATGAAGTAACCAGTGAGGACGTCTTAGATAAATATGCTTCATTAAGCGACGATCTTAAAGGCAAAAAAGAATATATGGTCTACCATATTGTTACCAAAACTCAAAAAGAAGCCTGGAAAGTCCGTAGAGATTTGAGAAAAGGCAAGTATAAAAACTTCGACAAAATAGCTAAGAAATACTCAATTGATAAATCCAGCGCAGAAAATGGCGGAAAACTTGGATATGTATTAGAAGACAACATCATCGAGGAAGTTGCTAAAGTAATTAAGAAACTAAAAGTAAACTATGTTTCAAACCCGGTTAAAACCGAGTTTGGCTGGCATACTATAAAAGTTACTGAAGTTAGAGACGCGCAACCTCTTCCTTTTGACAAGGTTAAAGAAAATATTGAAAATGGCTTAAGACAAGAAGCTACTAAAAATATTAACGATGAGCTTACTAAAGACGTAGAAATTGATCTCCTTATCAAAGTCAAAGATTCTGAAAAAGAAGACAGCGTTAAAAAAGATAAGGAAGTTAAGGAAGAAAAAAATGACGAAAATGAATAGAAAAAATAATTTTCAACATAAAAAACACCAAAAAACGCCCTTTAAACCACAAAAGACAAATATCCCAAGCAACCAAATCTGGATATTTGGTAAACATTCTTTTTATAGCTCATTAAAAAAACAGAAGAGAAACTTCTACCAAATCTTGGTCAGCGAAAATAACGAACAAGAATTCCTATCTTTTCTAGAATCGAACCCGAAGCTTAAAAGCAAAGTATCTAGCCTAATAAAAATATGTGACGGCAAAACAATATCTTCTAATATTGACAGCCCTAGCCCGTCTACCCACCAAGGCTATGCTATCCTTGCCTCAAAATTGAAAACCAAAACCCAACTAGAGTTACTAACGCATCTTTATGACCTAAAAGAAAATGGCCAAAAGTTACCAAAACTACTAATCCTAGATCAAGTAACAGACCCTCACAACATAGGTGCAATCATTAGAAGCGCAGTTGCCTTCGGAGTCAAAGAACTAGTCCTTAGCGAGCATAATTGCGCGAGTGAGACCTCAACCACAATCAAAACATCGGTTGGACTAATAGAAGAAATCAACATCACAGTCGTCACCAACATTAATAACCTAATCGAAAAGCTAAAAAAGATAGATTATTGGGTCGCAGGACTTGCCGGCGAAGGAAAAAGCAGTATAGCAGACCTAAAAACATATGAAAACCTGGCCCTAATAGTTGGCTCAGAAGGAGACGGAATCCGCAAGTTAGTAAAAAAGAATTGCGATTTACTTACAAAAATTGATATAATGCAAGAATGCGAGAGCCTAAACGCCTCAGTCGCAACAGCTATTGCACTATACGAACTAAATAAGAAATAAGGTAATTGAGTACCATCAACTAACATTAGTTACAAATGAACATAGCAATCATTGCTGCCAAAAGTAATAAATCAGCACTTAGCCAAAAAGATGAAATATTAAAAAAATACAACTTCAAAGACATCACCCTAAATCATAAAGAAGTTGATAATATAGATCTTGTAATAGCAGTTGGCGGAGACGGCCTTTTATTGCACCTACTTCACGAATATCACAATTTAGACCTACCAATTTACGGAATTAATTGCGGCACATTAGGCTTTTTAATGAACTCATTTGACGAAAAAGACGACCTAAACGAACTATTAAACGACGCCACCAGAAGCATCATCCACCCGCTAAGAATGCAGGCCACAGACATTAATGATAAAAAACACAGCCTACTAGCAATAAATGAAGTATCATTAATTAGAAAATCAAGCCAAGCCGCCAAAATCAAAATTTCAATCAATGGCAAGGAAAGAGTTGAATGTCTAAGCGCAGATGGAGTCTTAGTCGCAACCGCGGCAGGAAGCACCGCATACAACTATTCAGCCGGCGGCCCAATCATACCACTAAAATCAGGACTCCTGGCGCTAACCCCAATTTGCCCCTTCAGACCAAGAAAATTCAAAAGCGCCTTATTACCACAGAACTCTAAAGTTAAATTTGAAGTAATAAAACACGAATCCAGACCGGTAAGCGCTACCGCTGATTTTACAGAGATACAAAATATTAAAGAAGTAGAGGTTTTTGAGGATATCGATACTCACTTCGAAATATTATTTGATCCGAAGCATTCGCTAGAAGAGAGAATTATTAGAGAACAATTTATTTAAAAATGACTGATTTAACAGAAACAGACTTAACTCAAGAAGAACAACAATCAGCATTAGTAGGTGATCATGAAGTAACAACGAATGTTGATAACAACGAATTTAACACAAAGAAACAAGCTGTAGAACAAGGGAAAGATACAGAAACAACAGAAGAAAACATAAAAGATCTCGCAACAAAAAGTAATATTGCTAACGTAGATTTAAACATGGATGCGAAGAACGCAGAAGACGCATCCAAGAGTACAACTGGTAAAAATACACAAACAGCCTTCGATGGAGAATAAATTGTAGAAGAAGAAGAAGAAAAACCGGATCCCGGAACCTCTAAAAAAAACGCAGAAGATATATTAAGATCTCTACGTCATGATCCTAGTACAGCAATAATAAATGGAACACCCTTTGAAAACATGACGCAAGCTCAAACGGATGACTTCATTGAAAAATCCGCGTCTACAAATATCGAGAGTGGAACAGAAGAAGAAAAAAAAGATCCCATTAAAACAACATTAGAAACATTAATGACAGGTGCTGAGACTGAAGAAATCACATCTATTCTTGGAAAATCAATGTCAAACATATCAGATGTGGGACCAAGCGAAACACCTAGTCCAAACAGCGTGATCACCTCAGACGCAAAGCAACTGGAAAATATAGGTAAGAAAAGTAACGCTCCAGACGGACCTTAGTAACAATATATCCTTACTCCAATACTAACTAAATAGGGTCTAGGACACTATTTAGTATCCTAGACCCTATTTTTACCATTAAATATTTGACTTTTAAGCAACTTAGCAATAAATTTCTGCGCTTCCTTTCAGTAAGTAATGGGTTTGTAGCTCAGCTGGTTAGAGTGCACGCCTGATAAGCGTGAGGTCGGTGGTTCAAGTCCACCCAGACCCACCATTACTTACTTATCCCTAAAAACTACTAATAATTTCTCCAAAGAGCTCGGCTGGTAAAGAGCCGCCGCTAATATTATTGGTTGGGCTATTATCATCATTTCCTATCCAGACTCCAACTACATAATTTTCATCGAAGCCAACAAACCATGCATCTCTGTAATTTTGACTGGTGCCGGTTTTACCGTAAATCATTTTGGAATTGTTATTTCCTATCTGGCTGACTACCCTGCCCGTTCCGGTTTTTACGACTTCTTGAAGTAATTCTTTAATGTCTTCTAAAGAGCTGTCTTTAACCACCTGCGGTAGCCCAGAGGAATGTCTTTGGTATATTAATTGATTCTTCTTATTACTAATTTCATTTATGGAATATGGGATTACCGGAGAGCCGTCATTAGCGATTGAACCATAGACGCTCACCATTTCTAGCAAGCTCAATTCATTTGAGCCTAGCATTATTGTTAAATCGTCTTCATCAATGTCTGATATAACTCCTAATTTTCGTGCCATTTTCTTAACTTCACTACCGCCAACTTTCTGTCCCAAATTAATAGCAACTGAATTTAGAGATTTAGCGAAGGCTTCTTTTAGCGTAACGTCTCCAAAATATTTATTATTATAATTTTGCGGTAGCCAATCTGCGAAGTTTACTTCTTTATCTTCCATCACATCGTCAAATTTAAATCCTTTCTCAAAAGCTGATAGATACACTATCGTTTTAAAAACAGATCCTGGCTGCCTTTTAGCGTCCACAGCTCTATTAAACTGACTATGTTGATAATCTCTACCTCCGGTCATTGCCAAGATAGCACCGTCCACGGACATGACGATTACCGCCAACTGAGATTGTTTTAACTCGCTCTTATTTTTCCTTACAAATTTGTCGGTTATATTTTCCAAACCATCTTGCAGATCATAATCCAAAGTTGTTTTAACCTGCAGGATTCCTTTCTTATCAGATTTCTTTCCGAGATATTCTTTGTAATGTTTTTTTACGTAATCAGCAAAATACAGCCTTTGTAGGTGATCAATCTTGTAATCAGGATCATGATCAATTTGAGCGATGTTGCTTTCATTTAAATATCCTTCTTCAATCATTGATTTCAAAACGACATTGGCTCTTTCTTCAGCTAATTTTTTATTATTTTTAGGTGATAACTTTGATGGTGCCTTTAATAGGCCGGCCAGAATTGCACATTCATTTAAGTTTAAATTCTTAACTTTTTTACCAAAATATCCTTTTGCTGCACTTTTAACGCCATAATTTCCGGCTCCAAAATATGCTTTATTTAAATAGAAAGTTATTATCTCATCTTTAGAGAATTTCTTCTCCAGCTGAACTGCCAATAAAGCCTCTTGGATCTTTCTTTTTAAATTTCTTTTTGGCGTTAGAAACATTAATTTTGCCAATTGTTGCGTTATTGTACTGCCGCCTTGAACAACTCTTCCTTTTTTGTGATTAATATAAACGGCACGCAAAATACCGAGAAAATCTACCCCGCCATGGTCGAAAAACCTTCTATCTTCAATAGACACAACGGCATTTACCAAGTCTCGCGGCAATTCATAATAGTCAATCTCGTTATTGTAAACACCACCGGCGCTACTAATTAACTCGCCGTTACTATAGCCGATTTGAACTATCGTAGTATCATCATTTCTTAACTCATCTAGAGCAGGAAGGCCTTTGAAAAAATAAAATAGCGCCAAGACGCCAAATATTGCGATCCATATTGAACAAAAAAATCCCCATTTTATAATGAATCTGATAGGATGCTTAGAACTTTGTTTCTTGTTAGGTTTTTTCTTTCGAGATTTAGGCATATTTTAAACGATTTTTTTGCGAAATAATGCACAGATTTATTTATAAAAATCAGCGATTACTAACTCAAACTCAAGCAAAACTTTCGATTAATGAAAGAGGCTATCTTTTCGGCGATGGCATATTTGAGACATGTTTAATTAATGATCACAAAATTTATGACTTTCCAAACCATTTAAAACGCCTGGAATTTGGCCTTAAAAACCTAAAGATTAATTTTGACACTAATTTTTTAGAAGAAAAATGCCAGGGATTAATCAATAAGAATAAAGTAGGAAAAGGCATAATAAAAATTCAGATATCACGAGGCCAAGGTAATATTGGCTATGCCCCAAAAGACAAAATAAAACCTCTACTCATAATCACCACCCAGAATTTAAGGCCAACTCCCAAGAATATTTCTCTAGGAATTTCGTCTTATCAAACGCCAAGTCAGTATTTAGGTAAAACTAGTAATTCACTAAGCTATATTTTAACTAAAATTGAAGCCAAAGAGAATAACCATTTTGACGCAATAATGCTCGATCATCACAAAAATATTGCTGAAACTTCTAGCGCAAATATTTTTTGGATTACCAATGGCGAGATTTTTACTCCGCCAACATCAACTAATATCATAGTTGGGACTAAGAGGAATAGATTGATGGAGATTTCGCCTATTAAAATATCTGAAAAATTAGCAACAATTCAAGAATTGGAAAAAGCAGATGAAATATTTTTGACTAATTCAGCATTTTTGGTTCTGCCAGTTAGTAAATTTCAAAAGATATCTCTCAAAACTGATATTTCTAGCCAACTTCTTGGAACTCTTAAGCAAGACGCTTCTGGATTTCCTAGCTCCGCTCTGGGTGACGAGGGGTGCGAATGAACGAAACTACCATTCCTTGGCAGGAAGCACTTTCATTAGCGACAAAAATATCACAAAGCTATGATGAGAATTGGTGTTTTTTATATTCTGGTCTACATGAAGAAATACAGGGCTCGAAAAGCTTTATTGCCCTTTTTGAAGATGAAGTCATCTCCACAGATAACTTTTTCCAGGCTCAAGAAGTAATTAGAAACTCAGATGAAAAATTCTTCGGATATATTTCTTATGAGAATGCTAAAGATTTTGAAGATTTAGAGTTTTCTGACAAAGAATTTATCAAACAGACACCAATTTATTTATCAAGCTACCATCTAATTCTAGAATTTTGTCACAAATCAAAAACTCTTACTTGTCACTTTAGCGACGACAAATATTTAGATTTTATACACAATATAGCTGACTCCGAAGAATTTAGGCAAGCTCCCAAGGCTATGGAAATAAACTCTAATTTTTCTGATGAAGAATATCTTAAAGCGATAAGCCTAATCCAAGAAAACATTGCCAAAGGTGATTTTTATCAAACAAATTTAACTAGAAAATTCTACGGTAGATTTGAACAAGAATTATCATCTCAAGATAATTTCGGCCTCTTTGCAAAGCTTACCCAGATTAGCCCGGCTAATTATTCATCATTTCTGAAAATTGGTGACAATCACATAATATCGTCAAGTCCTGAACTATTTTTAAGCTCTCAAAATAATGATATAATTTCAAGACCAATCAAAGGCACCAGCCCTAAGAGTGAAGACCCACAAATTGACCACCAAAATATAGAATATCTTAGAAATAGCAGTAAAGAAAAGGCAGAAAACCTAATGATTGTTGATCTTGTTAGGAATGATTTATCAAGAATTTGCGAGCCAAGCACTATTAAGGTCGAAAATCTTTTTAAAATTTCCTCATATAAAAATATTCATCACATGTCTTCAGAAATATCTGGTAGAATAGATAAAAATTTTGACAGTCTTGATGCAATAGCCTCTTCCTTCCCGCCTGGATCAATGACAGGAGCTCCGAAGATTGAGGCAATCAAAACCGCTTCCAAACTTGAAGAGTTCAAAAGAGGAATCTATAGCGGATGCATCGGAATGATTAGTCAAAATTATTTGAATTTATCCGTTGTTATTAGAACTATGATTACCAATGAAGACAAATTTGAATTCCAAATTGGTGGTGCGATTACCTACAGCTCTGATCCAGAATCTGAACTTGAAGAAGTATATAATAAAGCAAAAGGCCTTACTAATTTAATGGACATTGACCTAAAAAAACACACCCAAAAAAATAAGTTATAGTTTTTTATAAAAGCCTCTAGACATTTAAAAAGATAAAGAATAAAAATCTCATCCCACACAACATATAGTGTTAATGTTAGAAATTACACACTATATATGGTGTAAAGGTTGGAAACGGCAGGATCTAAGCTGGCTTACTAAACTATAATTATTTTGATTTTATGACCAAGAAAAATATTAAAAAAACAACCAAACCATCCGCTAAAAAGTCTACTGTCAAAGCTGCAGCAAAAAAAGAATTTACAATTAGCGTCGATAATAAAAGAGATGAAAAACTGAGCGCTTTTGGTAAAGCAGTTTTACAAGATCGTTATTTACTTCCAGATGAATCAAACCAAGAACTATTTGCCAGAGTTTCAAAATACTACGCTGACGACCAAGATCATGCTCAAAGACTTTACGACTATATGTCAAATCTATGGTTCATGCCAGCAACACCTATTTTAAGTAACGGAGGAACTGACAGAGGTTTACCGATTTCATGCTTCCTAAACGAGTCATCAGACTCTTTAGAGGGAATTGTGGATCTTTGGAACGAAAATGTTTGGCTTGCCTCTCGTGGTGGCGGAATCGGAAGCTATTGGGGAAATATAAGATCAATTGGTGAAAAAGTTAGAGGAAACGGAAAAACTTCTGGAATCATTCCATTTATCAAAGTAATGGATTCTCAAACGCTTGCTATTTCACAAGGAAGCCTGCGTCGTGGATCAGCAGCAGTTTATCTACCAATTCACCATCCAGAAATCGAAGAATTTATTGACCTTAGAAGACCAACTGGTGGCGATCCCAACCGCAGATCTTTAAATCTACATCATGGAATCGCGATTACCGATGATTTTATGAAAGCCGTTGAAAAAAATGGCGATTTTGACCTTAAGAGTTCTCACAATGATAAGGTGGTAGAAACTATCAAAGCCAGAGATCTATGGATCAAACTTTTAACAGCAAGAGTTGAAACCGGTGAGCCTTATATTTTGTTTATTGATAGTGTAAACAAAGCAATCCCTGAGCATCACAAACAATTAGGTCTAAAAGTTAAAACCTCGAACCTATGTAGTGAAATAACTCTTCCTACAGGAATTGACCATCTAGGTAATGACAGAACTGCGGTGTGTTGTCTTTCATCTCTAAATTTAGAATTCTACGATAAATGGAAAGATAATGGGCAAATAGTGGAAGACATAATGCGCTTCCTTGATAATGTTTTAGAAGACTTTATCAAAAACGCCCCTGACACTATGGTCAAAGCCAAATACTCTGCTATGAGAGAAAGAAGTGTCGGACTTGGAGTAATGGGATTCCACTCATTCTTACAAAGCAAGAATGTTCCAATCGAATCAGCAATGAGTACAGTTTGGAATAAAAAAATATTCCAATTTATCAAACTAGAAGCTGATAAAGCATCAAAAGTTTTAGCTAAAGAAAGAGGGTCTTGCCCAGATGCAGCCGAAGTTGGAATAGAAGAAAGATTTTCGAACAAACTTTCAATTGCTCCAACAGCATCAATTTCAATCATTGCTAATAATTCCTCTCCAGGAATTGAGCCTTTTGCTGCAAACGCTTATACTCAAAAAACCCTAACAGGTTCATTTGCTGTAAGAAATAAAAACCTGGTTAAATTGCTTGAGTCTAAAGGCAAAAACACTGAAAGCATTTGGTCTTCAATAACTACTAGTGAAGGTTCAGTCCAGCATTTAGATTTCTTGGATGATCATGAAAAATTAGTATTTAAAACTGCTCAGGAAGTTGACCAAAGATGGACAATAGATCTAGCAGCAGAGCGCCAACCATATATTTGCCAAGCACAAAGTGTTAACGTATTCTTGCCCGGAGATGTCTCTAAGCAAGATTTGCATGAAATACATTTTAGAGCATGGCAAAAAGGCTCAAAAAGCTTATATTATTGTCGTTCTACTTCAGTAGCCAGAGCCGACAAAGTGTCTAACAAGAATACAACAGACGCTATGTTCAAAAAAGAAGGAGAAGATCTTCCTCCTGAAAATGAGAATAGTAATCCGGCAGAAGATAGCAGATATGAGGAATGTCTGTCATGCCAATAAAAAAATAAACCAATAGCTAAGGACTACCATCCTTAGCTACATCAGCGATATGGTGGTTGCTAAAAACAAAATAAATCTTGCTTTTAGCAACCACCATATTTAAGATGCGCCTCCTCTTTTGGCTCATTTATTATCTGCACGTAAGATATTGTAAATGGCCCCATCGTCTAATGGTTAGGACGCCACCCTTTCACGGTGGAAATACGGGTTCGAATCCCGTTGGGGTCACCACTTCAAATATGCAAGATGGACTTTATAATTGATCTAGCGACAAACATTAAAAATCACCCAGCATCCAGACAATTAGCTAAATTCCTATTCATTGGAACCATAGGAACAATAATTAGCTACAGCGCCTTCCTAATCTTTCTAAGAGTATTTCACATTCACTATTTAATCTCCAATACCATGGCCTTTCTAATTGGCGTGAGTTTTGGCTATTACTTCAATAGCAAATGGTCTTTTGATTCCAAAAATGAAAAATTATTCCGCCGCTATTTTACCTTCTATTTAACATCTTTGGCCTTAAGCACAATAATATTAAAAATAATAGTTGAGGCCTTCCAAATAGTCCCCGAAATCGCTAACATCATCACCATATTCATCATTACCTACTACAATTTCTTCGGTGTAAAGCTTTGGGTGTTTAAAAAATAGCTAAACTTCTCTTCATTTCCTAGCAATGTGGTATTGAGTATTTAGCATTTAAATTAATCACTCTGTCATAAGCTTTACTACAGATATCATCTATTTGATTTCTCCTTAGCAATATAAGAACCCTTTCAACAGATCCATTTTTCAAAATCTCAATCTCACATTTATCCTTATCACAATCAAATTTAATAAACTTCTCACTACTAAACTTCTCGAAATCACCTTTGCCTAATATCTTTAATTCACTTTCACCATAATCCTTCATCCATCGATTTAATAGGCTTTTGCTTCTTGGTTTTTTACTAAATATTAAACCGTGATTTTTATCATAGATTGCAAAAACCTTGCTCTTTTTATCCCAAATCAAGTCATCTTTCTCCGCAGAAAGGTTTAGATAAAAACCGCAGATAAATATGAGAAGGATTGCGATAGAAAATAAATATCTCAGGTGGTTTTTTGCTATAAAAACAGCAAAACAGCTAAAGAAAAAGAAAAATATCAAAAACTCATTAAATATAAAAGGCAGGGAAATTGCTGAATATTTAAAAGAGGATGAGATATCAACAATATAGATAAAAACCCCAATAAGCTTTGAGAGAAGGCCAAATAAATAACTCTCAAGACCAAGGCCCATTAAAAACAACAAAACAAATGCCAGAGGCATTATAACAAAACTCAGAAAAGGAATCGCCACCAAATTTGCAACGATAGATATTAAAGATACGAAGCCAAAATTCTTAATTAAAATTGGTGCTGTCAAAATTTGGATTAGAAAAGAAATACTCAGGATCAAAATAAAATAAGAACTAAATTTTGAAGTTAGATTTTCTTTAAATTTTTCCTGCCAAAATTCACTCACCAAAATAACACTAATGACTGCAACGAAAGATAGCTGGAAGGAAATCATGAATACTACATAAGGATTCGCCAAAACCAAAAGCAACAAAGCCAAGATAACGACCCTTCTGTAATTCGCTTTTTCATCAATCAAGGTGGCTGCAAAACCAAATGAGATCATCAGAAAAGCTCTTTGCGCCGACACACCGCTGCCACTAATTTTTAGGTAGAAAAAGCTCACCAGAATTGCTATAATTGCAGCGATTTTTTTTAAATCATAATTAAGTGCAAAATTGCCAAATCTCACCAAAATAAATCTGGTTAAGACAAAAAAGATTCCAGCGACTATTGATAAATGCAGCCCAGAAATTGCCAAAAGATGTGCCAGACCAGACTTTCTAATTTTATTGTTTAGATCTTCATTAATCTCACTTTTCTTCCCAATTAAAATAGCCTTAATAATTGCCCTTACATTTAAATCATCTATCGCGTCCAGTCTCTTATCAATTTTATCTCTCAGACCCAAAAAATACCCATCAATGTCACCTATGCTACTTTTTTCTAATATTTCAACACCACCTATCGCGAAGCCAAAAGCCCCAATCTTTTGATAATTATCGTAATTAGCGAATTTAGCATTATTCTTCTCCTGTAATAATGCTCTAAATCTAACTACGTCATTTACCTCGCAACATTTGGCTCCGCCCCTAACTCCTAACAAAATTCTTTTAGGTGGTTTTGGCAAATAGTTTTCTTGGCCTCTACGTTCCCACGCAACATTCATATAAGAGTCTTTCTTATCTAAAAACTCTCTATTTATTTCTTGGTAATTTGTCAGGTTAAAATAATTATTATGAACTACATTTTTTCTCACTTTGACTGCCTTAAAATCCTCATCTATTTGGTCCATTTTCTTCTTAACATCTTTATCCACTTTTACTTTAGATCTAGCACCACAGACATGACTACTATCTGAGAAATTAGCCTCACATAAAGCTAAATCACTTAAGACAAAAGACGACTTCTTTACTGCTTCTATTTTACCAACACCATCAATAAAAACTTTGCTATCTATTTTAATGTAATCCAAAAAAACATCATTATATGATTTGGCATAAAAACTCCCAAACAAAAATAGCAAAATCATCAAGAGTAAGTAGCTCCTCTTTAAAAAGTAGCTGCAAGTGGCGGCTATGAAGAAAACTACAAAATAAGAAAAATAATAATCAAAAGACTTCTCAAAACTCAAATAATAAACAACGCCCACCACAAAAAACATCAGCAAATAAAGCCATAGGTTTTGTATTTCATCAATAATGATTTTGTCTAGAAGTTTTGGGTTTTGCATTTCGGTGTGTTGTGGTGTGTTCTTCCGGTACTAAGTACCTATGATGGTACCTGGTACCAAAGATTGTCTTTTATATTTTCTTTTATAAATTCTTCATGAGCCTTCAAATCTTTCTCATCTAGCTTAAAATTCCTACTTTGAATCACATCCTTATTCTTAAATTCCGACAAATCTACCACCATATCACTAGCATCTTCTTCCTCGCCATTTGCTCCGAAATTTAATCCTTCTTGCGCACCACCTATTAGCTCAATGTAAACGTCACATAAAAGCTCGGTATCAAGTAATGCTCCGTGTTTTGTTCTTCTGGATAGATCTACATTAAATCTTCTACATAAAGCATCTAACGACGCCGGAGAGCCAGGAAATTTCTTTCTGGCCATTGATAAGGAATCAATCACCTCCTCTTTTTTTAGTGGATCCTTGCCAACTAATCCAAGCTCATAATTTAGAAATTTTAAATCAAATGCGGCATTGTGAATAACTAAAGTGCCGCCTTCAATAAAATCCATAAATTCTTGAGCGATATGATCAAATATTGGCTTATCTGCTAAAAATTCTTCCGAGAGTCCGTGAACATTAAATGCCTCTTGTGGCATGTCCCTTCTAGGGTTAACATATTTATGAAAAAATCTGCCTGTTCTAACTTTGTCAACCAACTCAATACACGCAACCTCAACAATCCTATGCCCGCTTCTTGGGTCTAATCCTGTAGTTTCCGTATCTAAACAAATTTCGCGCATTATTTCTTTTTAATTGGGCAGAAAGATCTTGAAGATTCTTTTTGTATAAAATCAATTACCGAGCTAACTTCTTGGCCCTTAAATTCTCTCGACAAATTCTCAACTTTTCTAACAAATTGTGTTTCATCGTCAATTTGAAGAGCTTTAAAGAATGCTCTAACAGAGTTTATTTCTTCTCTGCTCAAACCTCTTCTTTTCATTCCGACTAAATTAAGACCAGCCAATTTTGCTCGCTCGCCCATAACTAAACCATTTGGAATAACGTCTCCTTCAACTCCACTCATTCCACCTATCATGGCTCCTTTACCAATTCGACAGAATTGATGAATGGCTGATAGACCGCCGATAACAACGTCATCTCCGACTTCAACATGGCCTGCCAATGTTGCATTATTTGCTAGAATAACTCCGTTTCCAACAACACAATCATGAGCGATATGAACTCCAACCATAAGCAAACAATTACTGCCCAAGATCGTTTTCATTGCGCCATCTTTTGTGCCAAGGTGAATTGTTACATGCTCTCTAATAGTATTATTGTCGCCAATAATTACTTGAGAATCCTCACCGGCAAATTTCAGATCTTGAGGAGCAACTCCAATAGTTACGAATGGAAAAATATTATTGTTTTTTCCAATTTTTGTGTTGCCTTCAATTACAATATGAGATTTTAAGATAGTTCCAGATCCGATTTCTACGTTGTCACCAATAACACAAAACGGTCCTATCTCAACATCATCAGCTATTTTCGCTTTTTCGCTAACGACAGCCAATTTGTGAATTTTATTCATATGTAATTACTCCTTCTTATCAACTATCATGGCTTTAAGTTCAGCTTGCGCTGCAACTTGACCATCAACTAAAGCTTTAGCATCTAATTTCCAAACGGGACCACGATTTTGTATAACTTTGACATCCAAAACGATAGTATCTCCTGGAACAACTAATTTTCTAAATTTGGCTTTGTCAATTGACATAAAATAAACTATTTTATCTGCGGCATTAAAATCTGGATTTCCAGTTATAATCAATGCACCAGCTTGTGCCATGGCTTCAATGATCAAAACACCTGGCATAATAGGTTCATCTGGAAAATGGCCCGTAAATTGTGGCTCATTAGCAGTCACATTTTTTATAGCTATGATGCTTTCACCAAATTTTGCTTCGATTACTTTGTCAACTAAAAGGAAAGGATATCTATGCGGAAGGCATTTTAATAAATCTTTTGTCTGCATTAAGACTTTTTTTTCTTGATCACTCATGGATTAATTATTTTAATTACTAGTTTACATCTAATGAATAAAACATTATTTCATCTAACATCAAAAAATCAATTCCTATATTAAAAAAGCGGTGATTTTTAAAAAAAACGCCCTAAACTACAGCCAACAATTTTTAATCTAAATTAAGTAACTATCAAAATGTCTAATAAATTATCAGGCGCTGAAATAATTATCCAAGCCTTCCAAAATGAAGGAATTGATACAATTTTTGGCTATCCTGGAGGCGCTATATTACCCTTTTATGACGCGCTATATAAACAAAATAACGTTAAACACATACTTACTCGCCATGAGCAAGCGGCTTCTCATGCTGCTGAAGGCTATGCTAGGTCCACAGGAAAAGTCGGGGTTATTACTGTGACTTCAGGTCCTGGTGCGACTAACGTAATCACTGGCCTTACTGACGCGTTTATGGATTCTATTCCTTTAGTATGTATCTGTGGTCAAGTTCCGACTCCCGTAATTGGAACTGATGGTTTCCAAGAAGCTGATATTACTGGTCTTACTCGTTCTTGCACAAAATATAATTACTTGGTTAAAGACGTAAATGAATTAGGCCATATAATCCACGAAGCTTTTCATATTGCCTCAACCGGACGCCCTGGACCTGTCTTAATAGACATCCCAAAAGACGTTCAGAATAGTTTTGGCGAGTATCATGGTAAAACCAAAATTAACCGCAAATCATATCAAATCGAAGAAAAAGTCTTTAACGTTGCGCACGATCAAATTAAAGAAGCAGTTGATTTAATAGAAAAAGCCGAAAAACCAATATTTTATACTGGCGGCGGAATCATTAACTCTGGAGACAGAGCAAGTGAACTTTTAACAAAATTAGTAACAGATTTAGGCTATCCAATCACCAATACCTTGATGGGACTTGGTGGCTTTCCAGCAACTGATCCTCACTTCCTTGGTATGCTTGGAATGCACGGTACTTATGAAGCCAATATGGCCATGCATGATTGTGACCTATTAATTAATATTGGCGCTCGCTTTGATGACCGTATTACTGGATTGGTTAGTAAATTTTCGCCTAATTCCAAGAAGATTCACATTGATATTGATGAGTGCTCAATTGATAAAATCATAAAAGTTGATGTAGCAATCACTGCTGATGCTACTACAGCTTTAGGATTGATAATTGAAGAGCTTAAAAGAAGAAATATTAAATCAAGAAGAAAAGAAATCTCAAAGTGGTGGGAGCAAATCAACAAATGGCAAGATATTAAGTCTCTTTCTTATGAAGATAGTGACAAAGTTATCAAACCTGAATACGCTGTTGAAAGGCTAAACGCACTTTCAAAACAATATAAGCCATTTATTTCAACTGATGTTGGCCAACATCAAATGTGGGCAGCACAATATTTACAATTTGACCAACCAAAGAAATGGTTAACCTCTGGCGGCTTAGGGACAATGGGTTACGGTGTTCCAGCGGCTATTGGAGCGCAAATTGCTAATCCGGATGCTTTGACAATTTGTGTAAGTGGAGATGCTTCTTTCATGATGAATATGCAAGAATTAGCAACTCTGAATCAATATAAATTGCCAGTTAAGATCATCATCCTAAATAATCGCTATATGGGAATGGTTAGACAATGGCAAGAATTGGTTTTTGAAAATAGAGAAAGCCAATCTTATACGGAGTCTTTACCTGATTTTCTAAAATTAGCTGAAAGTTTTGGAATGAAAGGAATTCATTGTGAGAAGAAAGAAGAGCTAGATGAAAAAATCCTTGAGATGATTAACCATGACGGACCAGTATTATTTAATTGCGTTGTTGATCAATCCGAGAATGTATTTCCTATGATTCCGGCAGGAGCTGGACATAATGAAATATTACTTGGGTCGCAAGCAAAACAATATATCCAAAAAGATATTAACGCCGTTTAAGACGTATAAAATGACTGAAGAAATAAAAAAACACGTAATAGCAATATTAGTAGATAATGAATTTGGCGCTTTGGCTCGAATCGCCGAGCTTTTTTCTGCTCGTGGCTACAATATCGAATCACTAACGGTAGCGCCTGTAACTCAAGATAAAAAATTATCTAGAGTTACAGTAACCACCTTTGGTACAGACAAGACTGTTAATCTAATTTGCAAATTACTAAAAAGACTAATACCTGTTCACACTGCGGCTGAGTTAACAAAAGAAGAAGGCTATATTGAGCGTGAACTAGCTTTAGTACAGATTCTTGGCGATGAAACAAAACAAGAAAAAGTAAGAGACATAATAGAGAAATACAAAACTAATATCATTGAAATAACCAACCAATCAATAGTATTTGAAATAATTGGCAATTCCAAAACGATCAATGAAGTTCTTGATAAATTATTTGAGTTTGGTGTAGATTCAATATCTAGAACCGGAATAGCTGCCGGCTTTAAAGGAAGTAAGATTTTAGGAAAACTATAATTTTTAAAGTTATGTCAAAATTTCTTATAAAGGCCTCAATATTGCTCACCTCAATTTCAATTTTATCATCTTGCGGAGCTCCAGCACTGGAGTCTGACTCGCATAATCACTGCATAGATCATAAATTTTCAGGAGATGATTATACTTGTTCAAAATATCACTTAATCAAACCTGATAAAAATTAACATCTTGCTGTATCTTTCTGTGCGCTTAACAACCCTTTTTCCTGAACATCCGAAGACTCGCCTATACTACTAGACATATCACTTATTACATCTTTCACTGCTCCATCCATACATTAAAGCTTACTAGAACTAATTCTCGCAGTAACTGGGGTAGTTTGACGAAAGGGAATTTAAAGCACGTTAAGCTTTTGGAATTGGGCTTAACTTTCTAAAACCATTCTTTTTAACACCTTTATTTTGTTGCCAATCGTAATCTCCTGTTCAATTAATATGACTCCAGTGAATTGGAGATATATGCTTGAGTAAAGACTTATCAATAGAATGTCCTTGTACTTGCAGCTCATTAACAGAGCGCTCTATATAAACTGTGTTCTACAAAATGATAGATGCCACCACTAGATTAAGACCACTAGCACGATGGCGTTATTGTTCATGATTTTGATCTAACATGCTGACCCTAATATATCCAATTCTTTTTCCTGTCATAGCTGATTTTTTTGTTAAAAGTGTCAGTATTAATTCTAGACCACAGACTAATATTGTCCATTAAATATTAAAAGCACTCTAATCTGACGTCAGGTTGAAGCGTAGTCTATGATGACATATTGTCAGAAAATGTTTCTTTTTGACATCTTTCTATAAGAAGAGTATACTTAATTTTTTCTTCTCATCTAAATTATTAGATGTTTATTATTAACAAATAATTTTCATTTAGTTATGGCCTTGAATGAAACTCAAAGAAACATCCTTGAAGGAACCTTAAAATTCCCTTTTGATGTAATTAAAGAATTTACCTTCGCAGATCAGACGACATTCCAAAATGGAATTGATGATGAAAAAGCTTTGACGGCTTTACAGCTTATTTTAGCAGATAATATAACTCCATCGCAACAGGCAAAACTAACGGAATGGGATGTTTGGGAAGGTGGGGTTGAACAATTTAGAAGAATATTAAATCACCCTGCACCGCAGAACAGAGTTAGAAACCCCTTTGGTGGATTACATGACAATCAAGAAGGTCTTTTAGGACTTACTGCAAGAAATGATGCTACCGCTGAAGCAATAACTAAAGGAGATGTAGTTCAATATATTACTCAAGAAGTCACAAATAGAATTAAGGTCATGCAAGATAAACATATTGCACCGGTTCATATTGAAGAAATTGGAGGGTTTATTTTTCAGCCAGCAGCTGTAGAATTACCCATCGGATATTTACCACAGCAATCTCAACAAATTGGAGCTGAACTTCTGGGAAGTTTACAAGGAGTTGTATCGCCAGCGCAATTAATGGGTGCCAGTCCTGAATTTAGGGGTGCAGCCATAGTTGGAAATACTAACGTTTATTTTTTATTGAGGGATACTGATGCTACATTTGAGCAGGTGAGTCAAATTTACGATCAATCTCCTGAAAAGTTTGAACAAATCACTCAGTCAAACGTTTATTCTTTATTGAGGGATACTGCTGCTACATTTGAGCAGGTGAGTCAAATTTACGATCAATCTCCTGAAAAGTTTGAACAAATCACTCAGTCAAACGTTTATTTGTTATTGAGGGATACTGATGCTACATTTGAGCAGGTGAGTCAAATTTACGATCAATCTCCTGAAAAGTTTGAACAAATCACTCAGTCAAACGTTTATTCTTTATTGAGGGATACTGATGCTACATTTGAGCAGGTGAGTCAAATTTACGATCAATCTCCTGAAAAGTTTGAACAAATCACTCAGTCAAACGTTTATTTGTTATTGAGGGATACTGATTCTACATTTGAGCAGGTGAGTCAAATTTACGATCAATCTCCTGAAGAATTCCAAGCAAGATTACAGGAAACTAATTCTCAACCATCGACTTCCATAAGCTCTGCTAGCATCGGATCTGGTAATGTCTCTCAACAACAAAGGTAACTGGGTGACTAGGTCAATACCTCAAATATGATCATAATAAAACCTTAGATAATCCAGAGATCCTAATCTGTATAAGAGAATATTAGAGATATTATAGCTGAACAAGAAACTAATAAAAAGTATAATAATCAGCCAAGGTATGCTATAGCACGAGTTAGGCAGTGATCGATTATTTTATAATTACAGTACTCTATATTTCATTCAATAGACCATAAATTTACACACATATAATGCTGATACCACAAGTAGATTATTTATTGCTTGGGTAATGAATTTTGGATAGGAATTAATATGAGTTATTCCTTAACATACTTTATATTCCCTTTCGTCAAACCACCCCTAACTAATCCGTCAATATTTTAAACATTCTCAACAATATCAGCCAAACCACGACCAGAATAGGCATTACATTGTAAGTCGTAGTCATTTGGAGAATTCAAAGACACATGAATCTTATTATATGGATTATCAGTCAATGCTCTATTGACACCACCCTCTCATATTATATGAAATATATGACCATCTCTAAACTCAGGATCTTTAGACATTAAAGCTTCAAAATTACTATTACCTTCCAATTCAGACTTATAAACATCGTTTAACTCTCCAAACTTTCTCATAGAAGCATTATCAACCCCCTCAACCTTCCACTGTTTTTGATCATGCGGAAGCTTTTGACTATCTAAATTTTCATTTTTTTCTACAATCGCACTTTTTCCTACGGAAGATGGGCCAACCAGAGCCAATACAACTCCACTCTTTGACGATTCTTGAAAAAATTTACTCACACTAAAATATCAAAAAATTAACAAACTACAAACCCACTCGAGATAACTACCTCAACGGTTTATTAACTCTTGACATTTAATACCAATAACAATTAATATGACCATCCTTATTCTATTATTTAAATTAATATCTCCAAAAAATGGCTTCTAAAGGAAAAACTTCAAAATCGAAAAGAAATACTATTCTTTTTAAAATGGTGAGCACTGCTAAAACTGGATACTTTTATTTAGCTAGAAGAAATCCTAAGCAAAAAACTGAGAAAATGATTTTCAATAAATATGATCCAGTTGTTAGGAAGCACGTTGAATTTAAAGAACATAAACTTTCTTCATAAAGCTCCCTAGAAAAGAATTGAAAAAAGAATTTGAAAAGTGAAACTAAAATATTAGTTTCGCTTTTTTTTTGCATAATTTTTAAACATATCATGACTACTTTATCCACTCTTTCTTCACAAATTATTTCTACATCTGAAAAAGCAGCAATTGCGTGTTATGACTGGGTTGGCAAAGGAAAAGAAAAAGACGCTGATGCAGCGGCGGTTGAGTCTATGCGTGAATCACTAAATCAAATGCCAATTAGAGGCGAGATTGTAATTGGCGAGGGTGAGAGAGACGAAGCTCCTATGCTTTTCATTGGAGAAAAAGTTGGAAATGACAAAAATGGTCTTGAAGTTGATATTGCTCTTGATCCGCTAGAGGGAACAACAATTTGTGCTAATGCTGGTGAATCTTCTTTGGCAGTTATTGCTTTTGCTCCAAAAGGCAATTTCTTAAATGCTCCTGATGTTTATATGGAAAAAATTGCTGTTGGCGCTGGACTTCCTGAAGGTATAATTGATTTAGATAACTCCGTTGCTACTAACATTAAAAATATTGCTCAGGCTAAGAAAGTAGATCCTTCAGAATTAACAATAATGATTCTTGAAAGAGATCGCCATGAAGAGCTTATCGCTAAAACTAGAGAAACTGGTGCTAAAGTTAGACTTATTGGAGACGGTGACGTTGCCGGTGTTATTGCTTGCACGAGTGGACAAGCTGGAATTGATGCTTATATCGGAACTGGTGGAGCGCCGGAAGGTGTTTTAGCGGCAGCTGCTCTTAGAGTGATCGGTGGACAAATGAT
>Ga0209711_10001293_pt1 | contig 24561 bp, 27 predicted proteins | sample ArcticOcean_MG_C_7_FD_187441 | JGI IMG/M metagenome (GOLD analysis project Ga0209711, IMG submission 187441) | Marine microbial communities from western Arctic Ocean - ArcticOcean_MG_CB11_88 (SPAdes) (version 2) | ecosystem: Environmental > Aquatic > Marine > Oceanic | place: Arctic Ocean...
TCTTCAGAAATTAAAAAACTACCTTCACCATGAGTAAAAGCAATATCAATTCTTCCATATGTAGTCATAATTGATGAGCTAAATGTCATAACAATCTCTTTTTAAAATTTATCACTATTAAATATTATAGCCATAAGGTTCATTAAATAAAAAGCAAATAAATCACTTAAAAGAATTTAAATAAAATGCTTAGCTAGTTTTAAACCTTGAGCTTGATAATTACTTGTACTTCCCGCTTCTCCATATAAATGCTTAGGCACTGAAGCCATTGGTTCATATACAAGCCTGCATACTGTTTGACCTTGTTCAATTAAAAAAGGGACATCATGTGATCTCACTTCTAATACTGCTTTTGTTTTAGATGCGCCTAATTCTAACAACCCAAACCCAGGATCAAAAAACCCAGCATAATGCGCTCTAAATTCTCCAACTTTAGTATCATAAGCCCTCATTTCTGCTGCATAATTTGATGGAACTGATACATATTCTTGACTAGCGAGAATATAAAAAGCATCTGGACTCAAAACTAATGCTCCCGTAACTTTTTTTATTTCAGAAAAATGTTCTGAATGTAACAAATCTTCAGTTGTAATTTTTTCCCAGAATAATTCTGATTTATAAAAATTTGGCTTGTCAACGTCAATTAACATTGAATGTTTTCTAGCTTTAAAACCTATTAAACCATTTTCTCCAGATAAATCTACAGATAATGGGACACCATTTTTAATTGTATCAGGTAATTCTAAACTATCATTATTTCTAACTAAACCTAAATGCTCTTGTAAAATTTCCATTTCTTTATCACTAGTAAATGATGTGCCTCTTCTTAATCTTAACTGGTTCAATCTAGAACCAGTTCTTACTAGAACAGAAAAGGTTCTAGGTGATATCTCTGCATAAAGTGGTCCTTCGTAACCAGAAGGAACCGTTTCAAATTCTTGCGCTCCATCGACTATTAACCTAGTAAATATATCTAACCTTCCAGTTGAGCTCTTAGGATTAGCAATTCCAGTTAAGTCATCCGTGAGAGAGACACTCTCAAGCAGTTTAACTATATAAACACATCCACATTCTAAAACAGCTCCATCAATCAGGCTGAATTCATGCATAGCTAAATCTTTAAGTCTACTTGATACTTTATTACCTTTTCCTGGAAGAAAAGAAGCTGGAACCCTCCAAGCCTTATTTCCTAGCCTTAAATCAATAGAAGCTGGTTGAATTATGTCTCTATCAACATCATGATCACTAGTAATAATTTTTTTATCAATTAAATCTAGTATTTCTTGACTAGGCAAAATACCAACTGCTTTTTGCACTTTATTCATCCTAAAATTTTCCATAGTTATCTTTGATCATCTAAGCTCTCAATCTATAACCAGACTTTAATATATACCAAGCACAAAAGCTAAGAATTATATTGCATAAAAATAAAATGATACTGCCTGTTACTGGTGATGTATCACTTATTCCTAAAAAGCTAAATCTCAGTCCATCTATAGCATAAAATATTGGGTTAAAGTAAGCTATTACCTTTAAAGTATCTGGTAATCTTTCAATAGAATAAAAAGTTCCTGACAAGAAAGCTAATGGCTGAATTATAAAGTTTGATATTATAGCCAGTTGATCAAATTTTTGTGCCCAAATACCAGCCATCATTCCAATAACAGCTAGTGCATACCCTCCTTGAAATAAAAATAAGACCATCCAGAAAAAATGATTGGGAAAACTTAAAACACCTAAAGACCAAAGAAGACAAAATGAAGCAAGAAATACACATAGCCCTCTAGTAATCCCTGCAAGAATATGAGCAACCATTATCTCAATTGGACCTAATGGTGACATTAATAAGTCTACAATTGATCCTTGCACCTTGGCTGTCATAAAAGCAGATGAAACATTAGCAAAAGAGTTTTGCAAAACACTCATCATAATCAATCCTGGGACTAAAAATGTAATAAAAGGAACATCTTTGAAACCAGCGCTTCTATCTATTGCAACAGAAAAAACTATGACAAATAATAGAGTTGTTACCATTGGAGCTGTTATGGTTTGTAAAAAAACATTAGAAAATCTTTTAACTTCTTTTATGTAAAGAGTGAATAAACCTATCCAATTCACTAAACCAATTTCTCTTCGAACTCCTAAATTTATATTTTTATTAATCATGATTTTCCTTGAGTGGATAAAAAGTTAACAAATAATTTAAAAATATATATAATTGATTTAACAAATATTAACAAACATGAATGAACAGTTTAATGAACAATCATGATAAAATCATAAAACGAATGAAAAATTCTGCAATATCATATCTAGCTCGTTATGAAGTATCTGAATTTCAATTTAAAAATACGATGATTAGAAAGTTATCAAATTTTGATAATCAATTACATGAAGAATTAAAAATTGAAATTGTTTATCAAATTCAAAAAGAAATGATTGCTTCTGGTTTCATAGACGACAAACGTTATGCAGAAATGAAATCGCGTTCTATTAGACGTCAAGGAGGCTCAGAACGATTAATATTTTCTAAATTAAAGCATAACGGTATTAATGATAATATAATAAAAAATGCAATAGAGATAGTAGATGAAGGAAATAATAATGCCGAAATGATCGCGGCAGTAAATTTTATTAGAAAAAAAAACATAGGAGTTTTTTATAAAAAAACCTTTCCTGAAGAAGAATATGATCAATCCCTTTTAAAACAAAAATGGATTGGCTCTTTATCCAGAAGAGGATTTAATTTATCAATAATAAATAAAGTTTTAAATATTACTGATATTGAAGATACTGATTTAGTTCTGCAAGATACAATATAATATCATTATACAATAGAACGAAATTTCAATTGGGGGAAAAATTATGACAAAAAACAATATTTATATACCAAGCTCGGATGTTGTTAAAAATGCTCATGTAAACTCAGAACAATATGAAAAAATGTATGCGGAATCAATTAATGATCCTGATGTATTTTGGGATACTCATGGCAAAAGAATTGATTGGATAAAGCCTTATAAAAAGATAAGTAATATATCTTATGCAAAAGAAGATCTAAAAATAAAATGGTATGAAGACGGCACCCTTAATGCTAGCGCAAACTGTCTTGATAGACATTTAAAAACCAAAGGTGACAGCACTGCTATCATTTGGGAAGGGGACAATCCAAACGAATCTAAACATATTACATACAACCAGTTATATGAAGATGTATGTAAATTTTCGAATGTTCTTAAGAAAGCAGGTGCAAAGAAAGGTGATCGTATAACCATTTATATGCCTATGATACCAGAGGCAACTATTGCAATGTTAGCTTGCACAAGAATTGGAGCTATTCACTCTGTAGTATTTGGAGGATTTTCTCCCGATGCCTTGGCAGGACGAATTGAGGATTGTGATTCAACTATAATTATTACTGCTGATGAAGGTGTTAGAAGTGGGAAAACTATACCACTTAAATCTAATACAGATGAAGCCATAGCAAAAGCTAAAATGTGTAAAACTACTATTGTTGTGAAAAGAACAGGTGGAGATATTAATTGGATAGATGGACAAGACATTTGGTATCACGAAGAAATGGAAAAAGCTTCGTCTGAATGCGTGCCAACTGAAATGAATGCTGAAGATCCAATGTTTATTCTATACACATCTGGTTCAACTGGAAAGCCAAAAGGAGTTCTTCATACTACTGGGGGATATATGGTTTACACTTCGATGACACATCATTACGTTTTTGATTATCATGATGGTGAAATTTATTGGTGTACAGCTGATGTGGGATGGGTAACAGGTCATTCTTATATTGTTTATGGGCCTCTTTCAAATGGAGCAACAACTTTAATGTTTGAAGGAGTTCCTAATTATCCAGACGCAAGTCGATTTTGGCAAATTGTAGATAAGCATAAAGTCAATATTTTCTACACTGCACCAACTGCAATTCGTGCTTTAATGGCAGAAGGAGATGAGCCTGTAAAAAAAACAAGTCGTTCAAGCTTAAGAATTTTAGGAAGTGTAGGCGAACCAATCAACCCTGAAGCATGGAATTGGTATAATAATGTAGTTGGTAATGGTAAATGCCCAATAGTCGATACTTGGTGGCAAACTGAGACTGGAGGAATTTTAATCACTCCTCTTCCTGGAGCAACGTCTACAAAACCTGGCTCTGCAACTAAACCATTTTTTGGAATTAAGCCAGTTCTCGTTGATAATGAAAACAATGAATTAAATGGACCTTCAGAAGGTAATTTATGTATTAACATGTCATGGCCAGGACAAATGAGAACAGTTTTTGGAGACCATAAACGTTTTATAGAAACTTATTTTTCAACTTTTCCTGGAAGATATTTTTCTGGCGATGGTTGTAGAAGAGATGAAGACGGATATTTTTGGATTACTGGAAGAGTTGACGATGTAATTAATGTATCTGGACATAGAATGGGAACTGCTGAAGTCGAATCTGCTCTTGTAGCGCATCCAAAAGTAGCGGAAGCTGCAGTTGTAGGATATCCTCATAAAATTAAAGGACAAGGAATATACGCATATGTAACTATTAATTTAGATGTTACTCCTTCAGATGAATTATTAGGTGAGTTAAAGAAGTGGGTTAGAAAAGAAATAGGACCAATAGCTACCCCAGATTTAATTCAATTTGCACCTGGTCTTCCTAAAACAAGGTCTGGAAAAATTATGAGAAGAATCTTAAGAAAAATTGCAGCGAATGAGCATGATGAACTTGGAGATGTGTCTACTCTAGCTGATCCAGCGGTTGTTAAAAATTTAGTTAATAATCGGAAAAATTTATAATAAAAGAAATAAAATTAAAAACATTAACCAAAAAAAAAAAAAAGCAATTAGAATAAAACTTAATAACAATTCAATAGACATAATATCTTTTATTTGATTAATTTTTGAAATTTCTGATCCAGCATATACGTAAACTATTGTTGCAGGCAACATCCCAATCTGACTAATAAAGTAAAACTTTTTTATACTAATAGGCATCACTCCCATGATTAAATTTATCAGAATATATGAGATTGTTGGTATCAATCTCAAACTTAAAAGATACCATGCTCCATCTTGTTTAAAATTTTTATAAACAAGAGAGAATTTTTTACTAAATTTCTTATTAAAATAATCAAATAAAAAATATCTTGAAATAATAAAACATATACATGCTCCAAGTGAAGAAGCAAAAGAAACTAAAATTACTCCTTCGAAAACTCCAAATAAAGCTCCCGCAGCAATTGTCATTACACTTGGTGCGACAGGAACTGATAAACCTGCAAAGGCAATATATAAAATAAAAAATAAACATCTGGAAAATATAGTATTTTCATTTACCCAAAGTTTTATAAATATTTGATTATTCTTTAATTGATCTAAATTAAAAAATTCATGAATATAGAAATATGAAAACATAAATACTAAAGTGAAAAATATTATTAAAAAAAAAACATTTTTCATTTTAATTTAAACATCCCAAATTCTTTTCGCAAACTCTGGGTAAAACTCTGAAACCATTGGAGCTATGTATTTTCTTAAAATATGTATCCTTTCATTGTCAGGATCAATCATTTCAGAGATATTTTTATCAACATCAAAATTAAACTCAGTTAAATTAGTAATAGTTTCAATTGTTTCATTATGATTAAGTCGTGATAATAAGAATTTTTTATCATTTTTGTTAAATTTAAATAATGCTCTATTAGTTAACAAATACTTGGGGCCTCCTGGCCTATAAATATTATCTTCAGATACGCCAGGCGCAGAAATAAAATCCACTCTATTTACTAAAGTACGAGGTGAATGCTCCTCTCTAAATAAAATAATCTGAGGAACAACAAAATACATTAATGCAGAACCAAACGAACCTGGAAACCTTTTATTTAACTTTGGATATTTACCTATCCCCACTAGATTTATATTTGCTTGCCCGTCTATTTGCACTCCTCCTAAAAAGAAAGTGTCTATTCTTCCTTGTGCCGCACAATCAAACAGCTCTCTGGCACCATCAGTAAAGTTATTATATTTATTAGAATGTAGTATAGTTACTCTTAATCTTTTATTCTTAATTTTAGCTTCTTCTTTTGCCAAAAGAGCTGCGGCACCTGGTATAGGAGACGCTGCACCAACAGCTACATGCTTATCATTAACAAGTAAATCGGCTAATTGACTTATTAAAAGTTCTTCTCTTTTAATATTTAGTTCCACTAATATATTCCTTAAATTATTTGGATAATAATAATTTCATATATTGATTAAATCCATCTTTTGTTTTAGCAGCTATAGAGTAATTTTTTATTTCATTATTATCAGCTTTATAAGCTCCTGGAAGAGCGCATGGCCATGCACCATTTTTAGCTACCGCTATTCCATCAACGTATAAAGCAGGTAGACAAGTCGCGGCTGATAATTCATTTTCAAAGAAATCTTCATCTATAATCTTTTCTACTGTAACAAAAACTTTTTTAGAGGCATGAGCTAAAGTAGCAAGTTCTCGTCTTCTACCAATTTGAATATTTCCATTTCTATCTGAACAAGCTGCATGAAATACAAAAATATCCAATTGAACAGCTGGTAAAAGTAAAATTGGTTCGTCTTTTATACCGGATGAATTCATTGGATTAGGAATTATACACCAATCTTTTCTATGTTTTTGGATATCCGAGCCTATAACACCTCTGAGTGGCATAAAAGGAACTGATTTTTCGGTAGCCTGCAACTGTGCATGTAATGCTGGACAAGTTGAATCTTTCATTAACAATATATTTTGCTCTATTGCTTCAGAAAACCTTGAGGCTAGACCAAACTCTCCTAATGTAACTGCCGCAGCTTCAATTTCTGAGACGCAGCCACTGCCAATTAACATATCTCCTTGTATTGTTGTTAAAGGAAGGCAATATAGGCGTAAATTTTTAATACCTTTTTTAATTAATTCTTTTGTAAATTGCATAGGAACACCAGAATAGTCTGCAGGAATACCTAATAGACATCCATCAGACACTTCATCAACTATTTCTTTAACTGATATTTTATCAAATGAGTTCATGTTTCCTCCCCACACTTCAAACTTTAGCTAACCATATTAATATTCATTTTTCTTGCCATTTTGTGAATTAATAATTGATTGTTTTAATGTCTTTTCTTCTTCACATCGCAGAAAACATATTTTTTCTAATTTTTTTAAATTTACTCTAGCTTTATCTAATTGTCCTAAAGTGATAAACATTTCTCCTTGATATTCAAGGGCACCTTTGTGTTTAGGGTCAATGTCTAGTGCCTTTTTATAATTTAAAGCAGCCAATTTCATATTTCCCATTTTTCTGTATGAAAAACCTAAATAATTATAAATGTCAGCGTCTTTTTTTTGATTTGCTTCTGCTTTGTTTAAATTTTCAATAGCAGCCTTAAATGACTGTTTTTTAATTAGTTTTAAAGCATCGTAATAATAAGAAGATTTAGATATATTTTCACTGGAACTACTTGAATCTGAACCCGCACTATAGACAGGGTAACTAAATAAAATAATAAGTAATGATAAAATTATTTTTGATTGAAACTGATAATAAAATTTTAAAGATTGCAATTGTAATCTCCTATGTTTGATCCATATATAGTATATATATAATAACAATATTTTCTAGGTCTCAAATGAAATATCTCTTAATAACATTAGTCTTACTGCTCTTTCTAAATTTTAATAAGGTGTATAGTGACGTATTACCAAATGATATGTTTTCGTCTACTGAAGTAGTTGAACTACAAATGACGTCTTTACAAACAAATTCCAAAAATAATAATTCAGGTATTTATCAATGTTGGCTTTTTGCACATCCAGAAAATAAAAAATTTACAGGACCCTTTACCAATTTCAAAAGCATGATTTCAAATACATCTTATAAGGTATTATTGAACTCTTTAAAATTTAAAACTAAGTTATTGTCAAAAAATAAAAAAATTACAAAATTTTCAGTAGATGTAGACGCTTATGATAATAAACGCTACAACTTAACATGGGTTTTGGAAAAAACTAACTTAAACAAAGATTGCATGAATTGCTGGATGACCACGGTAGTTACACAGCCAAAATTTATAGGTCAATTAAATTAAATTATATTAAAGAGGCAAAGATGAAAACAGCAAAAGATTACCTAGAAGAAGCAAACCTCGTCGTTAAAAAAATTGATGTTAATGAAGCAATTGAAAAGCATAAATTAAAATCTTCAATTTTTATTGATGTTAGAGATAGTGCAGATATAAAAAAAACTGGAACTATTCTTAATGGTTTAGAAATACCTAGAGGATTAATTGAATTTGTAGCTGACGAGGCTACTCCACTTTATAACGAGACTCTAAAAAAAGATTCGGAAATTATATTAATTTGTGGAGTTGGAGGACAAGCAGCATTGGCTGGAAAAACATTGATAGAAATGGGCTATAATAATGTTTTCAATGTTGGAGGTATTCCTGAGTGGGAAAAAAATGGCGGACCAATGCAAAAATAAGAAACCAGTTCTTTGATATGGTTGGATAATGAATAAAACAATTGGTATATTAATGCCCGGAGATATGGGGCATGGATGCGGCAAGGCTTTTATAGACAATGATTTTAAAGTAGTTTCTTGCCTTAACGGAAGAAGTGATAGAACACGAAAACTATCTCATGCCGCTGGCATCATAGATCTAAAAACTATCGAAAATGTAATTAAGTCAGCAGATATAATTCTTTCGATTTTGCCACCTGAGTCAGCACTTAAGCAATCTAAAATTGTAAACGATATCATTCTCAAAGTTAAAAAAAAAATTACTTATGTTGACTGTAACGCTATATCTCCTAAAACTGCAAAACTAATTGATAAAAGTATATCATCAGAGTTTTGTAATTTTATAGATGCTGGAATTATTGGGTTAAACCCTATAGTTGAAAAAGGTAACACTCGCCTTTATGTTTCTGGGCCAGATACAAGCCCAGTTAAAATATTAAATGGGAATGGATTTATTGTAAAAGATCTTGGAAAAGAAATTGGTAAAGCTTCAGCTATGAAAATGATATACGCTAGCGCTACTAAAGGTACTTTTGCGTTGCATGCAGCTGTGCTAACAGCGGCTCATAAATTAGATTTGTCATCTGATTATTTTGAAGAGTTAAAATATAGTAAACCAGATACTTTAGCGGCAATGGAACGAATGGTTCCTAGAATACCTTTAGATGCGGTTCGCTGGGAAGGTGAAATGCATGAAATTGCCAGTACTTTTTTAGACATTGGCGTCACGCCAAAATTTCATCTCGGCTCCGCTGATATGATGTCTTTAGCTAACAAGACACCTATTGCAAAAGAAACAAGAGAAACTGTTAATGTCAACAGAACTTTAATTGAAGCTCTAGACATGTATGTTGAGGCTTTAGACAAATAGCATAATTAATATATTTCTTTTTTTTAATTAACATATACATTATTATAGTAGTTTCTATATTTATATTTACCAGTCTGAATTATTATGCGTGAAAATATTTTTAATTTTGTAAACCCTAAATTTTTTTATGGTTGGATTATTGTTGGAGTAGCAAATCTTGGCATTTTTTCAAGTGGTCCAGGACAATCTCATACTTTTAGTGTTTTTGTTGGTCCTATTAGTAAAGATTTAGAAATTTCAACTGCTTCAATTGCATCAGCATATGGTCTAGCCACTCTAGTTGCTGCATTTTTACTTCCACATATGGGAAAACTTATTGATAAATACGGATCCAGATCTAGTTTAATAATTATAAGTATAATTTTAGGTATATCATGCATATTTTTTGGGGCAGCATCTAATTTTTTAATGTTAACCGTTGGGTTTGGTTTCTTAAGATTTTTTGGCCAAGGTTCTTTAATGCTTGGCTGTGCAAATATGGTTTCACAATGGTTTGATAGTAAAAGAGGTTTTGCTATGAGCGTTATGGCTCTTGGCTTTGGCATATCAATGGCTATCCACCCACCTTTGTCTCAATTATTAATTGATCAATTTGGATGGAGATACGCTTGGATTATTTTAGGTATATCAACATGGATTATTATGGTTCCTGCTTTGTTTCTTTTAGCATGGGATTCGCCTGAAAGCGTTGGACTTAAACCAGATGGAATACATAAATCAACTTCTAATAAAAATACTGAAAATAAAATTGAAGGCTTAAATCTATCAGAAGCCCTCAAAGAAAAATCATTTTATATTTTAGGTGCCATGTGGTTTGGCATGGCGATGTTAGTAACTACTCTTCACTTTTATCAAGTGACTATATTAACAAGTCAAGGAATCACAAAAGAATTTGCAGCCGCTGTTTTCTCTATTTCTGCTCTTACCATGGTTTTATTTATGCCTTTTATTGGTAAACTATTTGATAAATTTCCAACAAGATACGTTTTAGCTTTAGGCCTTATAGTTAATACAATCTCCTTACTATCTATTACTTTTGCAAGTAATGATTTTTTCGTAGTTTTATATGCAATTTTCTTTGGAATTAATAATGCTATTAGCATGACTATGTTTGGCTATATTTGGCCAAGATACTTTGGAAGAAAATATTTAGGAAGTATTCAAGGAACTGGACAAATGATAGGTGTTATTGGTGCTTCTTTGGGCCCATTGCCTGTTGCTTTTGCAATTGATTACGTAGGAAATTCATTGATAACTATCCGATATTTATCTATATACCCAATCGTAATTGCTATTATAGCTATAATATTTCTTAAATCACCTTCTTCACTATCAATAAACAAAAAACTTGAATAAACAGTTTGCTTTAACTGGAAAAAATATTTGATAAAACAATTTAAGAGTAAATCTAATAACTTTAAAGCTATTTCGGCTATGATTGTTGCTGTCTTTTGCGTAACTTTAATGAGTGTTCAAGCAAAATTAATAGGTATAGAATATCATCCAGCTCAAATTACATTTGTACGAGCAATCATTGTTTTGATTTTTTTAACTCCACTAATTTATAAATTAGGAGGATTAAAATTCTTAAAAACTAAAAAACCAACCTTACATTTTTTTAGAGGTATTGCAGGACTTATTGGTAACATCATGTTTTTTTCTGCGTATCAAAGATTACCTGTGGCTGATGTTACAGTTATATCACAAGCAGTACCTATTTTTGCATGTATTTTGGCAATCATTTTTCTTAAGGAAATTATTGGTTGGAGAAGATGGATTGCAATTTTTATTGGATTTTTAGGAGTGATAATTGCCATTAACCCTTCTGGAGAAATTGTAATTGCTTCAATCTACGCTTTAATTGGAACTATAATGTGGTCAACGACTATTATTTTTTTGAGATTGCTAGGGACAACTGAAAGTCCAGTTAAAACTGTTTTTTATTTTATGCTTGTTAGCGCTATAACAACTTCTTTTTTCCAACCTTTTTTATGGATAGCTCCTTCTTTTGAAGTTATTTTATTATTCATTGGCCTTGGAGCATCTGCTTTTTTAACTCAAATACTTATGACATATGCATTACAAAAAGCTCCTGCTTCCATTGTTAGTCCCTTTAACTATACAGGAATAGTTTGGGCTATTATATTTGATTATATTATTTGGAATTCTTCTCCAGTTTTAACAACTATAATAGGAGGGTTAATAATAACAGTTGCAGGCGTCTATATCTTTAAAAGAGAAGCATTGACAAAAACTATTAATTAAATCTATTTTCAAACTTATAAAATAAAATTACTTTAAATATAAAAAAACCTAATATTGGCATAATAAGCATTCCTAGGTTTAAAGGAATAAACTCACCGAGGGAACCTAGTAAGATTCCTCCAATTGTTAACGCTCCAAAGGATGTGCTTGACCACCACGTTAAGACTCTAGCTCTAAATAAATCATCAACTTCAAGTTGAATAATAGTTTGAGTTCCAATACCTACAACTGTTGTACTAAAACCAACAAAAATGAATAAAAAAGACATCAAATATAAATTATTTGTAAAAGCTAATACTGAACTCAGTATTAATCCAATTAAAACCATGGGAATTAGTATTTTTTCTATTTTGAGATTATTATTTTTACGTATACCAATCAATATTGAAGCTAATAAAGCGCCAAAACCAGCGGCGGCAGTTATTAAAGATAATCCTAAGCTGCCTTCATCTAATATTTCTCCTGCAATTGTAGGTTGAATTTCAAGCATCCCTCTTACAAAAAAAGCATTAATAAAAACTATAAATAAGCTTTTAAATATAATTGGAGTATTCAAAGCCAATTTTGCTCCTTCAATAAGTTGTTCATAATAATTATTAATAACTTTTGAGGCTTTTTTCCGTGATCTTAATGGCATATAAATTAGTACTGGGATTAATGGTATATAAGTCAGCATTGCAATAAAGAATGTCGTTTCAAGGTCAAATATAGCGATTAAAAATCCGGCAAGTGCAGGGCCAACAACTCTTGAAGCATTAAAAGATGCGGAATTCAGACCTACAGCACTTGGTAATAATTCACGTTCAACAACAACCGATACAAATACTAATCTAACTGGATGGTAACAAGCACTAAGTAAACCTTGAAGAATTGATAGAAATGCTAATGAAAGTAATGTGTGACTATTAATAAATTGTAAATACCAAATTAGCACTCCTATTAAAAACATCAATAGCTTTAAAATTATACTAGCTTTTCTCATATTCCATTTTTCTGCTAAAACAGCAAAAAAAGGTCCTATAATTCCTGCAGGAGCCATAAGAGCTAAGGTAACAAAGCTGGTCCAAAACGTAGACTCTGTCATTTCCCAAGTTAGCCAACCTACTCCTATTTTTTGAATCCAAATACCTAAAAGAGCTAAAGTATTGCTCATAAAATAGAAAGAGAAAGGACGACTTGAGAAAGCGTTCATTATTTTTTACAAAAATTTTTCAAGCGCGTTATTAAAAGCTAAAGCGTCTTCACAATATGGTGCATGTCCTACGTTTGACAACATTAGTGTTTCAGCATGCGGTATCTCGTTTTCTAATGCAATAGAGCGTTCTTTCGATACGACCACATCATTTACAGCTGTTATTATTAAACATTCTTGATTAAGTTCTGATAAATATTTTGTTGTATCTAAAATCTGCATTGCCATACCTCCAGATTTAATAGAACCTTCTGTTATTTCTTCACTAATAGTGGCTAAAAAATTACATATTTCTTTATTTTTTAATTCTGGCAACATTTCATTAACACGAAGTATACCAAATTCTTGATCTGAGAGATTTTTTCTTTCTTCAAGTCTTTTTTCAAAAGGTTCTATGAGAGCGTTTCCTTCAGGAATTGCATAGCCTTTGTGAGTGCAAGAGAGTATAACTTTTCTTACTAGTGAATTATGTCTAGATGAAATTACTTGAGCCAACATTCCACCCATTGAGTGACCTACAATATCACATTCATTTATATTAATGCTTTTTAATAACCGTTTAATCAAAGCAGCAATAGTTAACATGTCTATGGCAGCAGGATCTGATTTACCAAACCCAGGAGCATCTATCGCTATGATAGATCTTTTATTTTTAAAAAAATTAAATTGATACGCCCAGCTTTTACTATTCCCGTTAAAGCCATGTAATAACAAAACAGGTATGGTTTTACCTTCTTTTCTATACCTATAAGACATAGATAAGTTCAGCTCTTTATCATTAAATAACTTTAATTCAGGCAATTGATTGATAATATTTTTAAAACTCAAGAAATGACATCCTTATTTAATTGAAATTGATTATTTAATATTTATTTGACCTTTTTTTTTTAGAACGTTTAGAATATACATAAATGAAATAGAAAATAACCATAACTTTAATTTGATATAGAACTATTGTATTTTAAAAAATGAATATCAACAAACAGATTCAAGTCTTAATTCCTGAAATGAGAGAATGGAGACACCATATTCATCAAAACCCTGAAATAGCATATGAAGAAAATAATACTTCTGATTTTATTGCCAAAAAACTTAATGAATTTGGAATAGAAGTGCATCGTGGATTTGGTGGCACTGGTATTGTTGGTGTAATTCATGGACAACATAAAGGTACAAGTAATAAATCTATTGGCATTAGAGCTGATATGGATGCTCTTCCAATGTCAGAAAAAACTAATCTAATTTATTCTTCAAAGAACGAAGGTAAAATGCATGCTTGTGGACATGACGGTCATTCAACAATGCTATTAGGAGCAGCTAAGTATTTAGCTCAAACTAGAAATTTTTGTGGAACAGTTTATTGCATATTTCAACCTGCTGAAGAAGGTGGTAATGCAGGTGCTAAGGCCATGATTAATGACGGGCTTTTTACAAAATTTCATATTGATAGTGTTTGGGGAATTCATAATTGGCCAGGGGTACCAGTTGGGCAAGCTGTTATTCATAAAGGCTTTGCTATGGCTGGAGGAGATATTATTATTCTAACAATAGAAGGAAAAGGAGGTCATGCTGCTCAACCTCAATTTTCTAATGATCCTATTGTTTCTGCTGGTTTAACCATAACTGCTTTACAGACAGCTATATCAAGACAACTAAACCCTTTTGATCAAGCAGTTCTTTCATTAACAAAAATCAATGGTGGGTCAGCCTTTAATGTAATACCTGATAATGTTTCAATTGGAGGAACACTAAGATCAACTAATAAAAAAACTAGAGATGAAATGCTTACAAAGATAAAAAAAATAGCATCTAACGCATGTGATATTAATAACTGTAAAGTTAATTTAGAAATAAGACCCGGTTATCCATCAACCATTAATGATATTAAAAGTGCTGAATTTGCTTCCAAAGTATTTGAAGACACTTTTGGAATAGGATCTTTAGATAAAATTGAAAAACCTACTATGACATCTGAAGATTTTTCATATATGCTTCAAGAAAAACCGGGAGCATATATTTGGTTAGGAGCAGGAGAAAATTCAGAAAAACTTCATAGCGTATATTATGATTTTAACGACGAATTACTTCCAATTGGTGCCACATATTGGTCAAACTTAGCTGAAACAATATTAACAAAATAACTTTCAACTTATATTTATAAAAGTATTTCTCCAGCTAAATATTTCCTAGCTTCATTTGTTGCTGGTTTTCTAAAAAAGACTTTTCCCTCAGTTTGCTCTAATACTTTTCCTTTATTAATAAATATAATATTTGAGGCTAATCTTTTAGCTTGTGCCATATCATGAGTAGTTAAGATAATAGTTGTTCCTTTGATACTTTCTTCTAATATCAGATCTTCTATTAACTTTAAAGAATATGGATCTAAATTTGTTGTGGGTTCATCAAGAAGTAATAATTTTGGTTTTAATAATAACGCCCTAGCCAATGATAATCTCTGCTTTTCTCCTCCAGATAACAACCTTGCAGGATGATTATAAAAATTATCTAACCCTACTCTTTTAAGTAAAAATTTAGCATCTAAAATATTTGTTTCTTTATTTATACTATTTATAAACTCCATATTATGTAATACAGATCTTCTTAATAAAGTAGGAGTTTGAAAAACCATAGCTTGTTTTTTTCTTATAGCTTCACTTGTTTCTTGTGAATTGAAAGTTATTTTTCCTTTTGATATTGGTACCAAACCATTAATTGTTTTTAACAATACACTCTTTCCAGCTCCATTAGGCCCTAAAATAGCAGTTATAGATTTGTCAGGTATTTCAAAGCTTATATTATCTAAAATCAAATTATTATTAATCTTAGCAGATAAATTTACTATTTCTATAGGGCTTACTTTGAGTTCATCTATAGGTTTTATATTACACATATGATTTCCGTTTAGCTGTTATTTTTAAACGGATTAAAAGAAAGTTAACTGTTAATGCTATTAATAACAATATTATCCCTAGGGCCAATGCAAGAGACAAATTACCCTTTGACGTTTCTAAAGCTATTGAAGTGGTCATAACTCTGGTTAAATGATCAATATTCCCACCTACAATGATCACTGCTCCAACCTCAGAAATAGCTCTTCCAAACCCTGCTAGCATAACTGTTAAAATAGAATACCTAGCATCAAAAAGATATGCCTTGACTGCATCTTGAGAAGAAATCACCAAAGATTTAAAAAGATTTTTATACTCTAGTTGAATTTCTTCAATAATTTGAGCAGATAAAGATACTATAATCGGAATTATTAATATCATTTGAGCTATTATCATTGCTGTAGGTGTATATAAAATACCCATCCAACCTAATGGTCCAGATCTAGATATAATAATATATACAATTAGCCCAACAACAACTGGGGGCAAACCCATCATAGTATTAAATATAATTAAGATGCTATCTCTAAACCAAAAATTTTTAATAGCTAATATAGTACCCAAAGGCAATCCTATTAAACAAGATAGCAATAGAGAAACTAAACTTACTCTTAGCGAAAGAAATAATATTTCAAATAAATCTTTATCAAAGTTAAATACTAAATGAAATGATTGTTGAAAAGCTTCTAGTAAAATATTCATTTTAATCTTGCAGAATTATGTTTATTTATGCATTATTATGTGTATTTTACATATTATAAATAAGATTACAATATTATAAAACAATACAGTGAAGCTAATGAAAGAATTTTATATATTTTTTATCTACCTGTTATTTTTAACAAAAACTGTAATTGCAGACAACTCTATATTAGTCCAGTCAACAACCTCTACGTATAATTCTGGATTTTATGATTATATTCTTCCTATTATAAAGAAAGAAATAAATATTACGGCAAACGTTGTCTCTGTTGGCACTGGAGCAGCCCTTAAAAATGCCGCTAACTGTGATGGAGATATACTTATTGTTCATTCAAAAGAACGAGAATTAGATTTTGTAAGGAAAGGGTTCGGAGTAAAACGGCATAATTTAATGTATAACGATTTTATTATAGTTGGACCAAAAAAAAACCCTGCTAAAATAAATAGAACAGATAGCCCCGTGAAGGCTTTTACAAAAATATATAATACCCAATCTTTTTTTTCATCTAGAGGAGATGAATCCGGAACTAATTCTAAAGAAAAGGCAATTTGGAATATATCTAATTTAAACCCCCAAAAATTCTCTGGAAAATGGTATAGAGAAACTGGTTCCGGCATGGGGGCAACACTTAACTTAGCCGCAGGAATGGCAGCCTACACTTTAACCGATAGGGCTACATGGATTAATTTTCAAAACAAATTAGATTTATTTATTGTAACTGAAAATAATGAAATATTATTCAATCAGTATGGAATTACATTGGTTAACCCTAAAAGATGCCCAAATGTAAAAGTTAATAACAGTATAAAATTTATAAATTGGCTTTTATCAAAAAAAGGACAAAATACTATTAGAAATTTTAAAATAAAAGACAAATATTTATTTTATCCAAATGCAAATTAATTAACCGCACATTGACTTAATGGCAAAACATGAGAGACTTTCATTTCTTGCAGAGAAATACTTGAAGACATTTTTGCAAACTCCAATTCTCCAATTAATTTTTGTTGGAAATTATCATAATCCTCAATACTAGAAGCTACAACTTTTAAAAGATAATCAGCATCTGATCCTGTTAATCTATGAGCCTCAATAATCTGGTCATATTTATCAACAACATTCTGTAATTCTGAAATCCAATCTCCAGAATGATGGGCTACCTGTATAGACAAGAAAACAAGCACGGGAAGATTAATCGCCTTTCTGTTTAAAACAATAGTTCTTGCAGATATAACTCCCCTCTCTTCCATCTTCTTAATCCTATTCCAGCATGGAGTTGGAGATATTCCAACTCTTTTAGAAATTTCAGATAGCGGTAACCCAGCATTTTTTTGTATTAAAACAAGTATCTTTTGATCAATGGCATCTATCATAGCATTCCCCATAAAAAGAATAATTTTCTTTATATTCCAATATTATTGAAAAAAATATTATAAATCAACTTTTAATGTTGTTAAAATAGAAAATATATCTAATTAAGCCTTAACAACAAATTTAAAATATACCCAAAGGGACATTACAATGATATTTATAAAAACAAAAAAATGCTTCAGCGCCTTTATAGGCACAATAATAGCATCAACAACTATTTCACTTATTTTTAGCCAATCATATGCTGAAATTCCAAAAATTATAAACATAGATTACGCATATTATAATCCTGTAAGTCTTCTTATGAAAGATAGAGGCTCATTAGAAAAAGCATTTAAAAAAGATAATATAAAAATTAGATGGGTTCTTTCATTAGGATCTAATAAGGCTCTCGAATATCTTAATGGAGGAAGTATAGATTTTGGTTCTACTGCAGGAGCATCTGCTGTAATAGGTAAAGCTAACGGAATTCCAATTAAAGCTATATATGTATATTCTAAGCCAGAATGGACAGCCTTAGTAACAAATAAAAATAGTGGGATTACTGGCATTAAAGATCTTGTTGGTAAAAGAGTTGCAGTTACTAGAGGAACAGACCCTCATATTTTCTTATTACAAGCTCTAGATAGCGTTGGTCTTACTGAGAAAGATATCAAACCAGTACTTCTTCAACATCCTGATGGATATAGAGCACTAGTAAGTGGACAGGTCGACGCTTGGGCTGGACTTGACCCTCATATGGCCAAAGGTGAATTAGAAACACAAACACCATTATTCTATAGAAATGCAGATTTAAATACTTATGGTATACTTAATGTTAGAGAGGAATTTTCTACAAAATATCCATTGCTAGTTAAAAAAGTTTTAAAGATATATGAAGAAAATCGTTTACACGCTATTAAAAATCCAAATGAATTAAAACAATCTTTAATTAAAGCTGTAAAATTATCTGAAGCAGTTGCACAAAAACAACTAAACGAAAGAACTGATATTACCAATCCAAATATTGGGCCTAAACAAATTAATACGTTTTTAACTGCAGGAAATATTCTACAGAAAATTGGAATCATTAAAGCATCTGTTTCTATTAAGGATGTTGTTAAAGAATTAGTTGACACAAGCTTTCTAACTAAAAACTAAATTTTATAAATAAAAAATGAATATTTTTTTTAAAATCAATAATAATAAATTATATAAGCTCCTGAAGAGTTTATATAATTTATTTAAGGCAAAGTTTAGCCAACCATTAATTGGAATTATTCTGCCAGTTATTATATTACTTATATGGTATTTTTTAGCTGTAACCGAAACTATAAGAAACAGTTTATTGCCAACACCTAACGAAGTTTTAAAAGAAATTTTAATACTTGCAAATGAAGGCACGTTATTTAGCCATATCCAAATTACCTTAACTAGAGTTTTTTATGGATTTATAGGCGGAGGAATAGCAGCAACAATTTTAGGAATTCTAACAGGTGTTTCTCCTTTTATTAGAAAACTTTTTGATCCAACTATTCAAGCTTTAAAAGCTGTGCCTTCATTGGCATGGGTTCCATTATTTATATTATGGTTTGGTATTTTTGAAAATAGTAAGGTAGCTCTAATTTCTGTAGGGGTTTTTTTCCCAGTATATTTAAATTTAATGATGGGAATAAGACAAATAGACAAAAGAATGATTGAAGTAGCTAATATTAATAACCTAAATTTATTTCAAACTATTCGATGGATTTTGCTTCCAGGCATAATACCTGAATGGATTACAGGACTAAGAAGTGGCCTTGCACTAGGATGGATGTTTGTTATAGCTGCAGAACTTATGGGAGCAAGCGAAGGACTTGGATATCTTATGATAGATGGCCAAATGACTGGTCGGCCAGCTTTAATAATTGGAGCATTAATACTATTTGCCATTATTGGCAAGCTAACTGATGAACTAATTTACCTTTCAGCTAAACCATTTCTTAAATGGAAAGAATCATTAGATACAATGCAAGGAGGGGCTAATAATGCTTGAAATTAGCAACATATCTAAAATATTTAAAAATAATGAAAAAGATGTGGCCGCCCTTCAAAAAACTAATTTACTTATTAATGATCATGAAATTATTTCATTAGTAGGCCAAAGTGGCTGCGGTAAATCAACTTTACTTAGAATAATTGGAGGACTTGAAAAAGCTTCTACCGGGTTTATAAAGCTAAATAACAAGATTATTAAAAAACCAAGTTCAAATATCGGTATGGTTTTTCAGGACCCCCGATTAATGCCATGGCTCAATGTTTATGACAATATAAAGTTATCAATACTAAATGAGAATAAGAAACAACAAAAAGTAAAAATATCTAAAACACTTCAAAAAGTAGGTCTTGAGAATTGTGAAAAATTATGGCCAAGAGAACTATCTGGAGGTATGGCGCAAAGAGTAGCAATTGCAAGAACCCTTGTAAGAGAACCAAAGGTTCTCTTACTTGATGAACCTTTTAGCGCATTGGATAGCTTTACTAAAACAAATCTTCATCAACATGTAAAAGAATTGTGGGCCTCATTAAAACTAACTATAATTATGGTAACTCACGACATCAATGAAGCTACTAGTATGTCAGATCGCATATTAATAATTCAAAAACCTGAAAAAAAAGACGATAAAAACACTCAAATTATAAATATTAATGATCCTAGATCAGATTTAAAAAATGTAAAATATAATGAATTAATTAAAAATAGCATATTTAAAGAACCCTCAATTAAAACATTATAATGAAGCGGTAATTCCCCCATCTACATAAAGAGTATGTCCATTAACAAAGTTTGATGCACCAGAACTAAGAAAAATACAAGCACCTATTAGTTCATCTACTTCTCCCCAACGGCCTGCAGGAGTTCTTTTTTCAAGCCATGACGTAAAATCTTTATCAGCAACAAGAGCTGCATTTAAAGGCGTATCAAAATAACCTGGAGCGATAGCGTTACACTGAAGTCCATATTTAGCCCAATCAGTAGCCATGCCTTTTGTTAAATTACCAACAGCACCTTTGGTAGCTGTATAAGGAGCTATTCCAGGCCTAGCTAATAAAGTTTGAACACTCGCTATATTAATGATTTTACCTGAACCTCTTTTTATCATGTGTTTAACAATCGCCTGACTTACGTTAAACACTGATGAAACATTAGTTCTCAATAATTGTTCAAACATTTCTGCAGGAAAATCTTCAAGAGGAGTTCTATGTTGCATTCCAGCATTGTTAACTAAAATATCAATTGCTCCAATTTCATTTTCGTATTTATCAATTGCATACTTTGTTGCAGCATGATCGGTTACATCAAAACTAAGTTGATGCAACTCTCCTTTTACATTTAAATTCTTAGCTGATTGCTCTAATTTTTTTGCATTCCTACCATTCAAAATTATATTCGCCCCAGCTTGGCTTAATCCTCTAGCTAAAGCATAACCTATACCTTGGGATGAGCCAGTGATAAGAGCCCTTTTCCCGCTAAGATTAAACAATTCAATTCCAAGACTCATTTCTACCTCCAAATAAAATCTAATAAAAATATATATAATTAACAAAAATATTGCTAATTTTCTTTCATATATTTATCTTTTACATCAATAAGTTTCAAATCAGTTAAGGGTAAAATAATGAAATCAATATTCATACATTCTGCAATGGACTTAAGAATTGAAGATTATCCTTTAGAAACCATCTCTAATAACCAAGTTGAAATTTCTCTCGCTATTGGAGGGATTTGTGGAACAGATCTTCATTATTATAAGCATGGAGGATTTGGAGAAATTAAATTGAAAGAACCAATGATACTTGGTCATGAAGTATCAGGGTATATAACTAAAATAGGATCTAATGTTAAAAATCTTAAAATTGGACAATTAGTATCGGTGTCTCCATCAAGGCCATGTAATAATTGTGATTATTGTTTAGAAGGCTCTCAGAATCATTGTGTTAATATGAAATTTTATGGATCCGCAATGCCATTTCCACATATTCAAGGCGCATTTAGAGAAGTACTTATAGCTGAAGACTATCAATGTATTCCTGCAGATGGCCTATCTCCAGAGGAGGCCGCAATGGCAGAACCTTTGTCTGTATGCCTTCATGCTATTAAACAAGCTGGAAATATATTTGGGAAAAAAGTCTTAATAACCGGATCGGGTCCTATTGGAACACTTTGTGTACTAGCTGCAAGAAGAGCTGGAGCATCTGAAATCGTTGTAACAGACATTTCAGAAAGTGCTTTATCATACGCCCAATTAGTAGGAGCAGACACTATAATTAATAGTGATAAAAATTATTCTGACATAGAAAAACTTCAACTTGAAAAAGGTTTTTTTGATGTAGCTATAGAATGCTCTGGATCTTCATCTGGAATAACTGATGCAATCAAATGCCTTAAACCAAAAGGTACATTAGTTCAACTTGGACTTGGCGGCGATATTTTAATGCCATTAGTTGCCGTAACTACAAAAGAATTAAATATAAAAGGATCATTCAGATTTCATAATGAATTTAAATTAGCCGTTCACATGATGCAAAGAAAATTATTAAATGTTAAACCTTTGGTAACTCATACTATCCCTCTTTCTGAAGCTGAAAAAGGGTTTGGAATTGCAATAGATACCAAGCAACGAAGTATGAAAGTTCAAATAGCCTTTAATTAAAAAATATTGTCTGCTCAAAATACATGTACTAGTAAAAATTACCTTAAATTATAAAATTACAAAAATAAATTTAATGAATTTGTTAATAAAAAGATTGACTCTTAAGTTAATTAATTCTCATGATTAAATTATTAAAACTTTGTTATAGTTTTCAATAAAGTAATAGATAAATTAAAATGGGGAAATTTTATGAAGAACTTAAAAAATATAATGCTTGGTATTTCTACAGTTGCCTTTGCTACAACTATGTCAATGACGTCAATTGCAGAAGAATGGCGCGGATGGAATATACATAAACCTGGATATCCTAATACAGTAGCAATGGATAAGTTTGGTGAATTAGTGAAGAAAAAAACTGGAGGAAAGATTACTCTAAAAATGTTTCATTCAGGTGTATTAGGAAACCAACCTGATGCTATTGAACAAGTTAGAGTTGGTGGATTAGCAATAGGCAATTTTAATCTTGGACCTATAGGGCCAATGGCTGCAGAAGCAAACGTAGTATCTTTACCATTTATTTTTAAAGATATGGGGCATATGCACAGAGCGCTTGATGGAGCCGCCGGTGACAAAATAAGTGCTGGAATGGCAAAAATTGGATTAATTGCTTTAGCTTGGTATGATTCAGGGGCACGTTCATTTTATAATTCTAAAAAACCTATTATGAAACCATCTGATGTTTCGGGTTTAAAAGTTCGTGTTATGAATAATGATCTTTATTCAGGAATGATTTCGGCGCTAGGAGGCAACCCGTCACCTATGGCTTTTTCAGAAGTTTTTCAATCCTTAAAAACAGGTGTTGTCGATGGGGCTGAGAATAACTGGCCTTCATATGAATCAACAGGACATTTTGAAGTTGCTAAATATTACTCTTTGTCTCAACACTTAATTATTCCAGAATGTGTATGTATTAATGATAAGGTTTATAATAATTTATCAGCGAAAGATAAAAAAGCAGTTAAAGATGCTGCTCGTGAATCAGCTGTCCTACAAAGAGAATTATGGGAAAAAAGAGCTATTTCAAGTCGTGAAAAAGTAATGAAAGCAGGAGTTAAATTTAATGAAATTCCAAATAAGCAAGCATTCATGGACGCGATGAAACCAGTTCATACAAAATATTTATCAGCTAACCCTAACCTGAAGCCTCTGGTTAATTTAATAAAAAATACTAAATAAATATATAATATTTAGTGGCCATATTTTTCTATATGGCCACTAAATAAATTTTAAGGAGGATAGTTATACTAAATAAAACCTCTTCTAAAATAATTGATGGTTACATTAATTTTCTAAATAATATAGCTTTGATTTGTAACATTATTACTGGCGTTGCAATAGTGTTTATGACTGTTATTTTTAGTTGGTTAGTCTATGGTAGATATGTCTTAAATTCTACTCCGACATGGGTTGAACAAGTCTCATTACTTCTAGTTGTACTAATTGGCTTTATTGGAGCAGCAGTAGGTATCCATAAAAAAACTCACTTAGGTGTTTCTTATTTTAGAGACTTAAGCCCTTTGCCATTACAAATAATTTTTGATCTCATTGGATATCTAATGATAATGATTTTTGGGGCTGTAATGATGTTCTATAGTTATAAATTAGCTATTTTCAAATGGAGTACTCAAATACCACTCATTCATCTTCCAGAAGGCCTTAGAGCAATTCCAATAATGTTATGCGGAGCTCTAATTTTACTTTTTTCTATAGGGCATATTTTAAATTATGTAAAAAATATGATTAATAAAAAAAGCTCAGAAAAGGGACATAAATAACAATGGGTCTTTTAATAATGATGGGAATTTTTGCCTTTGGAGTTGTGATAGGTATTCCTGTTGCTTTTGCTTTAGGCATTGGCGCTGTATCTGCTTTTTATTTTGAAGGATTACCTTTAATTATTGCTTTTCAAAGAATTATATCTGGAATAAATGTCTTTTCGTTACTTGCTATCCCTTTTTTTATTTTTGCTGGTGAATTAATGTTCCATGGTGGAATTGCCGTAAGATTAGTTCGTTTTGCCTCATCAGCAGTTGGAGCTGTAAGAGGAGG
>Ga0209711_10001294_pt1 | contig 24559 bp, 22 predicted proteins | sample ArcticOcean_MG_C_7_FD_187441 | JGI IMG/M metagenome (GOLD analysis project Ga0209711, IMG submission 187441) | Marine microbial communities from western Arctic Ocean - ArcticOcean_MG_CB11_88 (SPAdes) (version 2) | ecosystem: Environmental > Aquatic > Marine > Oceanic | place: Arctic Ocean...
GCCGCCGCCGCCGCCGCCGCCGCTGCCGCCGCCGTCTCCGCCAGTACTCGCCGCAATAGCTTCTTCCATCTTTTTTGCTCCTTCGTCAGTTAGTTCGTAAATACCTGACGAATTTTTCGTAGCCACAAACCATGAGCGGGATGCAGCGTCTTTACCTCTCATTTCAGAAAATGTTTTAATACCTTTTTTAGGTTTTATATCAACTACATCTCTAGTTTTACTGTCTATTTTTGTTGTGAAAGTTCCGTATCTGAACTTACCTTCATAAACTTTTCCTTGAGTATCTGTGTATTTTCCTTTGCCATGAATTCTATTTCTAGAAACTTTGCCTTCATAAGTGGACCCATCTGAAAAAGTAAAAATACCCACACCATGAGCTTTACCTTTTTTGACTTCACCTTCGTAGGAAGATGCATCAAATTTTAAAGTATCGGCATAAGTGATACTAGTTAGACTTGAAAAAATAAAAAATAGAGTGATTGTAAGTAATTTAAAAATATTCATATATTTAATCTACTTATTCATTTCAAAAAGTCTATAAAAACATGTTCTTATTTTTTGTTAGTAAATAGCTAAAAACCACATACATTTTGGTATTTTGTAGGTTTAATTTTTGTAGATTTTAAATGTCGCTTATCACTTGTAAGATCATTTAGCTCAAGAGTTTCTGGTACCTGGGATATTAAAACTTTACTTATTTTTTTTGTGCGCTGAAAAGAGCTACAAATCAATTTTTCTACTTTTTGATTTAATTCTTTATTCAATAAAAGTTGATTATTTTTTTTATCTATAGAATAAACCCAATAAGGATGAGTAACTATAAAATCAATTTCTACATTAAGCTTCTTTGCTGTATTATTTAATTCATCAAAATATTTAATTAGATTTTTATAAAGTTTATCTTGATCTGAGTTTAGAAATAAATTTTGCATTTTTTCATTATCATATTTACTTATAGTAAAATTTTTATTTAACAATAAATTCTTAAAAACTATCAATCTATATTTAAAAGGATGCTCTAAAATTTCATCTAGCTCATAACCTTTTAAAGCTACAAAATTTTCGGGCTTCCAGTAATTTAAAATTCTGTAGAGGTCAGTAGAAAAACTAAATGTAACAATTATTTTTTTTTGTAAAATCTTTTTATTATCATTTAAAAAATTTATAACTTCATAAGGACCATTGTTTGGAGCCGCGTATATAACAAAATTATTTTTTTTATATAAAGTATTTAAATAATGTTGTTCGATATTTTCTACATCTAAACCTAATACTTGACTGTCACCAAAGACTTGAATTTTACTATTAAGATTGTCATTATGAAATAACCTTCCACCATAATTGTCAGTTTGATATCTATATTCTGTTTTTCCCTTTTTAATACAAAAGGATGCACTTTCAGGTAAATGAACATATGATTCGTTAAACCCATATGGTAGAAATGATAAGCATTTTTTTGCGTATGCTAAATCATTAGATATAATAAAATAAATAATTAAAATAAATAAAATGTTTTTAATACCGAAAACTAGTTTTAAAAAATTTGATCCTGAAAGAAGTTGCGTTGTATTGAATGAATTTGCTGCCGCAGAATTCTCATCAGCAGTTGAGATGTTATTTGCAGCAAAAGTTGTTAATAATAAAAAGCTTTCTAATGGTTTCATAAGACATGCGCTAGATGAATATAAACATTGTTTTATTTTTACAAGTATCAAAAATCAAATAATTTCAGATTATAAAATTAACAAGAAAGAATTAAAATTTGTACCTAAACATATTTATAATAAGGGATATATCTATAAAGATCACTTTATTTTTGAAAAAAAAAAATTAAATGATTTCGCTATATTTGTTGGGGCAAATGAAGAGATTGCAGAAAAAAAACTGATAGCTTTTTCAAATCATTTAAAAGAGTATAGGCCTTTGGCATATAAAGAAATTCAAAATATTTTAAAAGATGAAGAGAGACATGCTGAGTATTCTCTTAGATTTGCAAAAAACAATAATAGTATATTTTCATATAAAATAAAATTAGCTAAGGAAAGAGCATTAAGTTTTTTTAGGCACATTTACGCAAATAGTTTAAATAAATTTTCTTTTATATTTAATCCAATTTTATTAATAATCTTAATTATAATAAGTCTTATAACTCTTTTTTTGAAATTAAAAAAAAATGTCACCGATGAAGATGTGATGAAAAATATAGAACCTAATTCCATAGCTTAACATGTACTATATTGGGATTTCTGCATATTATCACGAATCGTCAGTTTTTTTGACGGACAACAAGGGAACTAATTGTTTTTTAAAAGAAGAATCCTTTAGCAGAATAAAAGGTGATAAAAATTTTCCACAAAGATGTTTAAAATTCTTAATTAAAAAATTTGATTTAAAAAATGAAAATATTGAATCTATATGCTTTTATGAGAAACCATTTAAGTCATGGTGGGAAATTTTTTATTATTCAATTAAAAATCCATTACAAAATAAAGATTTTTTAATTCATCATCTAAAAAATTTTAATAAAGGATCAATTTTTTTATACACGGATATAAATAAATTAATTAATATTTCAAGAAGGAAGATTGTTTATTCTTCACATCATCTAAGCCATTGTTTATACGGCTTATCTGTTATTAGAAATGTTTCTGATTATGTTTATCTTACTTGCGATGGTGTTGGAGAGGGAGAAACAATGTCTATTTATACGATAGATGATGAATACAAAATTAAAAAAATTTGGACTAATTTTTATCCAAATTCTATTGGCTTATTTTATTCCACAATCACTGATTATCTTGGTTTTGAAATTAATGAAGGTGAATTTAAAATTATGTCTCTAAGCTCATTTGGAAAGCCAATTTATGAAAGGGAACTTAAGAAGATTTTTGATATTAATAATTTTACAATCAATATGGATTATTTTGAATTTCATAAAAGCCCTAGCAAATCTTTTTCAAAAAAATTATGTGAAGTATTTGGAGACCCTTACCTAAACATAAGTGAAAAGGTAAATTTTGACAAATATGCTAATATTGCAAGCTCAGCCCAATTAATTTTAGAGCACACAATGAAAAACCTGATCTTAAAAGCCATAGATTTATCTGGTAAGAGAAAGATTGTATTAACAGGGGGTGTTGCCTTAAATTGTAAAGTGATACACAGTCTATCTAAACAAGATATTTTTGAAGAGTTGATTGTTCCGCCTTCGCCAGGAGACTCTGGATCTGCTATAGGTGCTGCAAATTTTGCCTTTTTAGAAAAATCGAAAACAAAAACACTAGATTTTACTGATATTTTTCTTGGTCCAAAAAAAAATTTTATTAACAATAAAGATAGTAAAGATAATTTTTTTTCAAAAATTAATTTAACTAATAAATTTGCAAAAGAGACAGCAACTAAATTACTAAAAGGTGAAATAATTGCTTCCTATTATGGATCCAATGAAGTTGGACCAAGGTCTCTTGGTAACACTTCTATTTTCTGTGACGCTAGAAATCAAGAAGCTGTGAATAATTTAAACTTAAAATTTAAAAAAAGAGCACACTTTCAACCTTTGGCTCCAATTTTACTAGAAGAAGATTTTCAAAAATACTTTTCAATAAACAAAAGTATTAAAAGAAATTTGGAATGGATGGGAACTTTGTGTGATGCTAAAGATGAACTTTATAATAAATATAGTTCAATCATACATGTTGATGGAACTTGTAGGACACAAATTGTTAAAGATAAAAACACCTTAACCTATAAAATTTTAGAAAATCTTAAAAAGAGTGGTTCTGAAATATTGGTTAATACTTCTTTTAATATTTCAAAAGATCCCGTTGTATTTGACTTATATGATGTTTATGTAAACATGAAGAGAATGAAAATTAAGTTTGTTTTAATGGATGATGGTTTATATCAAACTAAAGATATATGAAAAAAATAATTAATTACTTTTTTTTAATAAGTGACTTTAGAAAAAAATATGGATTAGTTAAAACTTTATTTTTTTTAATCTTTATAATTTTGATATTACTTTTTTCTATTTTTGTTTTTTTCCAAATTTTTTTACCCTTTACTTATATTGCAATATAACTTGAAAAAAAATCGCATATAGAATCATTAATATAAGCAACAAACTAGAGATATGATCGCTAAAAGTTTTTTCATTAAATTATCTTACCAAATTTTATCTCTCTGTGTAGTAGTTCTGTAGTAGTCTACACAAATAAATTTGCCTTGATTTCTAATGTTAATTGTAGGGTTAAATAAGAAAGTTAGGATTGATAATGTTTTGAGACTACCTGAGACTGTCTGAGACAATGAAGTTTGTGAATCCCTCGGCTTTTAAGTCCTTTGTGTCTACCAATTTCACCACGAGGGCACTGTGTTGTTTTTATTGTTATTGTTAATATATTAATACATTAGAGTTTTAAAGTGTCAAAAATAATTAGTTTATCTCTCTATGTACACGTTTAACTTCTACTTTTGCAAAAGTGATGTTGTTACTATATAAAATTCTGATGTCAGGATATTTAGCTTACTCAATTTATTCGTATATTGCTTCATTAACTAGTTGGAGAATTGAAAAATTATACAGAAATCAAAATAACGATAGACAGATAAGAATTTGGTCTGTGTTAAAAAATATTTTTAGGGTTGCGGGTACCGCTCTTTTAGTTACTCATTTGTTATCGTAAATAAAAATATCTGGGTTAACGATTACAAAATTTAAACAAAGATTTAAGGTATGGATAGGATGTGAAAGCTAGCCAGCAATTACTAAAAAATTTCTTGAAGATAAACATTTTTCACAATTTACTTGCGTTTACTTTGTTTAAATATGTTCTTTATTCAACTGTCACAGATTTTGCTAAATTTCTAGGTTTGTCTATGTCGTAATTTTTTAATATAGCCACATGGTAAGCTAATAACTGAAGTGGGATTGTTAAAATAAATGGAGATAAAGATTCTTCAATAAAAGGTACTTGTAATTTAAATCTGATATTTTCATTTATAGTAAGATCTTTTTTATCTGTCACTAATAATACTTTACCTCCTCTTGCTATAACTTCCTGAGTGTTAGAAAAGGTTTTTTCAAAATATTTATCATTTGGTGCAATCACTACAACAGGCAATCCATCTTCAATAAGTGCTAGAGGTCCATGTTTCATTTCTCCAGCTGGATAACCTTCTGCGTGAAGATAAGATAACTCTTTTAACTTAAGGGCTCCTTCTAAAGCTATTGGAAAAGATGTTCCCCTACCCAAAAACATTGATCCTTTTGACTCGTAAATATCTTTTGCAACTAATTGAATCTGGTCTTCTTGCTTGAGAACTTCTTCAATTGCTTTTGGAAGTTTAATTAAATTATTTATTTTTTTTATAAATTTTTCTTTACTTAATTCATCTCTGTTAAGTGAAATTTTTAAACAAAGGATATAAAGAACTAACATTTGACCAAGAAATGCTTTAGTTGATGCAACACCGATTTCTGGGCCTGCATGTAAAGGAAGAACCCAATCAGAATTTCTTGCTATAGAGCTCTCGACAACATTAACTACTGAGCAGGTTTTAACATTATTATCTTTGCATAACTGAAGAGCAGCGGCTGTATCTGCAGTTTCACCAGATTGTGAAACAAAAATATATAAATTTTTTTTATTAAATTTTATTTTTCGGTATCTAAACTCAGAAGCAACATCAATCTCAACATCTATATTAGATATTTCTTCAAACCAATATTTAGCAACTAAACACGAATGATAAGCAGTTCCACACGCAGTAAGAACAATTTTTTTTATAGATTTTGGATCAATAGGAAAATTGTATAGATTAATATCATTTTTAATTTTATCAACATATTCATTAATTCCATTTTTTACGGTAAAAGGTTGTTCAAAAATTTCTTTGCTCATAAAATTTTTGTAATCACCTTTGTTGGCTAAATTTTTGTCATCAGATAAAATATGAACTTTTTTATTAATTTTTTTCTCTTCAAGACTGTAAAATTCAACACTATTTTTTGTTAAAACACATACATCACCATCATCTAAATAACTGATTTTGTTTGTCATTGATTTTAGGGCGTATGAATCCGATCCAAGATAATTTTCATTTTTTGCATATCCAACAGCAAGTGGGCTCCCCCTTCTTGCTCCTATAATTAAGTTGTCAAAATTTTTAAATATAATACCTAAAGCAAAACTTCCTTTTAACTTAGTGAGGATTTTTTGAACTGCTCGTATGGGAGATTCATTCTTAATCTCTTCGGTTAATAGTAAAGTAATGACTTCAGTGTCAGTTTGAGATTTAAATTTAGCCCCTCGTAGCTCTAAATCTTTTTTTAAATCATCTGAGTTTTCAATAATTCCATTATGTACAACAGAAACTACCTCTGAAGAATGAGGGTGTGCATTAATTTCGTTTGGCACTCCATGAGTTGCCCACCTTACATGGCCAATCCCAACACTACCTAACGCTGGATTTTTAAATAAAATTTGTTCAAGTTTTTCAACTCGACCTGTGCATTTTTTTTCTTGGATTTGACTGTTATGTAGTGTTGCTAAACCTGCAGAGTCATAACCTCTATATTCAAGACGTTTTAAAGACTCTATTATATTTGTTGAAACGGATTTATTGCTAGCAATACCTATAATTCCACACATTTATTTTTTTTTCTTACGTTTATAGTCTTTTATTTCAGTTTGTTTTGTTCGCGTTAAGGCAAGTGAATTACTCTTCACATTTTTTGTAATTACAGACCCCGCTCCGACTACAACGTTTTTATTTATTTTTACAGGAGCAATTAATGAAGTATTTGAACCTATAAAAACATTGTCAGAAATATTTGTTTTATGTTTATCCGCTCCATCATAGTTACAAGTGATTGTGCCCGCTCCTATATTTGAACTTTGTCCAATAGTTGTGTCACCAATATAAGAGAGATGGTTTACTTTAGAATTTTTACCGACTATTGATTTTTTTGTTTCTACAAAATTGCCAATTTTAGCTCCAGATTTTAATACGGTTCCTGGTCTTAGTCTTGCATAGGGGCCCACATCAACATTGTTTTCAATAACTGTTTCTTCGATGTGAGAAAAAGACTTTATGGTTACATTGTTTCCCATTTTGACTTTTGGTCCTATAACTACATAAGGTTCTATAGTTACATTCCTTCCAAATTTAGTATCTTTAAATAAAAAAATTGTATCTGGAGCAATAAGATTGATACCTTTGATTAAAGCGTCGTTTCTAAATTTATCTTGCTCTAATTTATATTTTTTGGCCTTGTTTAATTTATTATTTAGCTTCATAAAAAATTCTGTTTATATTATAAGTACCTCTTAAATAACTCACAAAATATTTCTTTTTAATTCTTTTAATATGACTCAAATATATACAATTCTTTTTGATTTAGATGGTGCGATAGTACATACAGCTCCTGATTTAATGAGTGCTCACAATCACGTGATGAAAAAATTTGGACATCCAACTAAAGAATTAGCAGACATAAAGAACCTAGCGGGAAAAGGTGCTTGGATGATGATGCAAAGGTCTTTTAAGAAAGAAGTAACAGATGAAAAAATAAAAAAAGAAATGACAAAAGAGTTTATAGATTATTACAGTAAAAATATTGCGAACAATAGCAAGCCCTTCGAAGGTTTGTTTGAATTTTTAGATTGGGCAAAATCAAAAAATATATCTATGGCTGTATGTACTAATAAACAGGAAAGACTAGCTGTTGATTTATTAAAGAAATTGAAACTATTTGATTATTTTGAGTATATTGCTGGAGCTGATACTTTTGAATTCAACAAGCCAGATCCAAGACACTTAACTAATGTAGTTGAAATAATTGGTGGGGATTTAAAAAAAACAATAATGGTTGGTGACAGTGAAGTTGATGAAAAAGCGGCTGCTAATGCGAAACTACCGTTCATTTTAGTTGCTGAAGGATATACTGAAAAAACTGTTGAACAAATTAAACATGATTATTTAATAAAAGATTATGTTGGGTTCGATAAAATAATATCTAAGTACCTATGATAACTTTTTCTCTTTGGTCAGCTTTAATTATTTATTATTTCATAATGTTTGTAACACCGGGGCCAAACAATGCAATGCTTACGGCTTCAGGTATGAAGTTTGGTTACGTTAGAACACTTCCCCATTTAATTGGAATTCCATTAGGCCATTTTTTTCAAATCACTTTCGTTAGCTATGGGTTAGGAAATATTTTTATACGTTTTCCATCGCTGCAATATTATATGAAAATTTTATGTTTTTTATATCTTTTGTATTTAAGCTGGAAAATGCTTGGTTCATTTAGCGTGGTCAAAAAAGAAACTGGTAGACCTTTAAAATTTTATGAAGCATCTTTATTTCAATTTATAAATCCAAAAGCATGGACTGTTGCAATAGCAGCTGTAGCTGGCTTTTTTCCTCAAGAAGAAAATTTTCTAAAAGCAACTATGTTTTTAGCTTTAACGGCACCCTTTGTTTGTTTTCCTTCAATTTCATTATGGGCAATATTTGGTAATTCACTTAGAATTTTTGTTGGCAATTTAAAAACTAAAAAAATAATTGAATATATTTTAGCGTTATTGTTGATTCTGACGGGTGTATATATACTTTTAAAATAATACTTTGATTTATTGAGCATCGTCTTATAAAAAATAAGTCTATGCATTTTACCAAAAAAAACGCAGAGGAAAAAAGATCAGATTTTGTTAAATCTTTAAAAACTGGAAAGCTTTTAAGATTTCCAGGTGCTTACAATCCTTTATGTGCAAAGCTAATAGCTGAAATAGGATTTGACGGTGTCTATATTTCTGGTGGTGTGATGTCTAATGACTTGGGTCTGCCTGACATTGGTTTAACAACATTAGAACAGGTTAGTTATCGTGCGGCTCAAATAACTAGAGTAACTGATTTGCCTACTATAGTTGACGCTGACACAGGATTTAAGAACTGCAAGAATGCTATTTCTACACTTGAGGCTAAGGGATTGGCCGGTTGTCATATTGAAGATCAAATCGACTTAAAAAGATGCGGTCATTTAGATAATAAAGAATTGATTTCGAGAGAAGAAATGGTGAAAAAAATTAAAGATTCACTACATGCTAGAAAAGATAAAAATTTTTTAATTATAGTAAGAACCGATGCTAATGCTGTTGAAGGATTAGAAAAAACAATAGATAGAATCAAAGCTTATGAGGACGCTGGTGCAGATATAATTTTTCCAGAAGCTATGAAAGATGAAACAGAATTTGAAAAAGTTAGAAAAATTTCAAAAAAATATTTATTAGCTAATATGACAGAATTTGGTAAATCAAAATTATTAAACAAATCTGAGCTTGAAAAACTAGGGTATAATATTGTTATTTATCCAGTGACAACACAGCGATTAGCAATGAAAATTGTAGAAGAAGGTTTAAAATCAATATTTGAAAATGGTGATCAAAATAATATTATAGATAAAATGCAGACTAGAAAAAGATTGTATGAATTAGTGGAATATGAGAAATATAACTCACTAGATAAAAAAATTACTGACTTTTCTTCAGAAGGACATGAGTAGTTATGAGCGATGATATAAAAAAAGGTTTATTGGGGATTGTTGTTGATGAGACAACCATTTCACAGGTTATGCCTGAAATTAACTCTCTAACTTATCGTGGATACACTGTGCAAGAACTCTGTGACAAATGCTCATTTGAAGAAGTTGCTTATCTTGTTTTAAATGGAGAATTGCCAAATAAGAATCAACTTAAAAAATTTTTAAAAGAAGAAAGATCAAACAGAAAACTTTCCAAGCAAATAATTAGGGATATCGAAAAAATGCCAAAAAATGCACATCCGATGGATGTAACAAGGACAGTTGTAAGTTTGATGTCTTTAGAAGACAAAGAAACACAAAATAGTTCACCCGATGCAAACATGCGAAAAGCTATGAGAATATTTGCAAAAACTCCAACAGCTGTTGCTGCTTATTTTAGATCTAGAAAAGGAAAAAAAGTTATCAATCCAAGTACTAAATTATCTTTTTCAGAAAATTTTTTTAAAATGATGTTTGGAAAAATGCCTGACAAAGAAATAGTTAAGGCATTTGATGTGTCTTTAATTTTATACGCTGAACACAGTTTCAATGTTTCAACATTTACAGCAAGAACTATTACAAGTAGTTTGTCTGATATCCATGGTGCAATAACTGGAGCAATAGCAAGTCTAAAAGGTCCGCTACATGGTGGCGCTAACGAAGCAGTTATGCATATGATGAAAGAAATTCGCAGTCCAAAAAAAGCAAAAAAATGGATTGAGAATGCCATTAAAAACAAAAAAATTATTATGGGATTTGGACATAGAGTCTACAGAAGTGGTGATTCAAGGGTTCCAACTATGAGAACTTATTTGTTTAGAATAGCAAAACTTCTAAAAAAAGAAAAATTTATCGAGATTTATGAAATATTAGAAAAAGTAATGCTAAAAGAAAAAAATATTCACCCCAATGTAGATTACCCCTGCGGACCGATGTACCATATGATGGGAATTGATACAGACTTTTTTACTCCTGTATTTGTAATGGCAAGAATTACGGGTTGGTCGGCACATATTATGGAACAACACGCTTCAAATAAATTAATTAGACCTTTGTCTAAATATAAAGGTAGCGACCACAGAGAAGTAATACTTTTAAATCAAAGATAAAATTAAATTTCTATCAAAGCAAATTTACCTTTTATCACTTCTAGTTTTAAACTTTTTTTTTTTACAAAATCATCAACAGCATTTTTAACTTCTGTGATATAACTAGTATCCATATAATCATCACAAAGTATGGTTTTTCCTTTATTTTTCATAAAAGAATATAGAATATTTAGATCGCTATACGTGGTTTCGTAACTGTGACCGCCGTCAATAAATGCAAAATCGATTTTACTAAGATCTTGATGTGATAACGTTTTTTTTGTGTCGCCTTTAACTAAATTAATATTATTTTTAAATTTGTTCAGAAATTTTTTAATACTTTCTATTGAATTCAAATCTTCTTTTAAAATAATATTGTAATAAAAATGTTTAAAAGGATTGGAAAACTTTTGATTTTTTATATATTCAGGCTCTATTTCATTATGTTCTTGATCAACTTTTTCGCCAAATAAATCAAAGCCTATATATGAAAAATCTCCATTATGAACAATGTTTAACAATTCGCAAATATTTCGAGATGTAACTCCACAAAAAACACCAATTTCTAAAAAATGCTTTGGTTTTTTATTGGCAATAATACTGAGAAGTAAACTTCCCCATTTTTTGTTCAAGCCAGTTTTGCGCCAATATTTTTTGAATTTAAAATGCAAGATTTAAGAAAATGCTTCGGTCCAAGTACCTTTTGTTGAAGCTTTAGAATACTCAGTGGCTCTTCCTTCAAAAAAATTCATGTGCTCAACACCATTCAACATGTTGTCTAACCAAGTTAAAGGGTTTTTCTTAATGTCATAAATAGGATCTAGACCTAATTGCTCAAGTCTTCTGTTTCCGATAAATCTAATGTACTGTTTAATTTCATTTGCTGTTAAACCTTGTAAAGGTCCCATTTGAAAAGCCAAATCTATAAATGCATCTTCGTGCTTTATAATAGTTTTACATGCATCAACAATTTCTTTTTTTAATTTATCGTTCCAGATCTGAGGCTCTTCTTTAATGAATTCTTTAAACAATCTAATCATAGAATTACAATGTAAAGTTTCATCTCTAACAGACCAGGTAACAATCTGCCCCATACCTTTCATCTTGTTGTGTCTTGGGAAGTTTAATAAAATTGCAAAACTTGCAAAAAGTTGAAGTCCTTCAGTAAAAGCAGAAAAAACCGCCATTGTCATTGCAATATTATGTTTTGAGGTAACATCAAAACCTTGCATGTAATCATACTTGTCTTTCATTTCTTTGTATTTCATAAAAGCAGAGTATTCAGTTTCTGGCATACCAATAGTATCTAATACATGAGAATAAGCAGCAATATGCACTGTTTCCATCGATGCAAACGCTGTCATCATCATTAGAACTTCAGTTGGTTTAAAAACAGTCGTGTAATGTCTCAGATAACAATTACTTACCTCAACATCTGCTTGCGTAAAAAATCTAAAAATATGAGTTAAAAGGTTTTTTTCTGCTGCTGTAATATTTTTTTGCCAATCTTTAACGTCATCTCCTAATGGCACTTCTTCTGGCAGCCAATGTATTCTTTGTTGCGTTAGCCATGCATCATAACACCAAGGATATCTAAAGGGTTTATAAACAGGATTTTCTACTAGTAAACCCATTTTTTTAGGTTCAATTATTAATGGTTTAATTTTTTCTGCTACTGACATGATAAACACTCCTCATAGTTATTGTCTTTATTATTTGATTCTTTGTCTTTTGAATAAACATTTTTAGTCACATCTGTTGATGATCCAGCTGTTACATTCTCAGCTCGTTGAATGGATTTTGATCTACAATAGTAAAGACTTTTTAGTCCCTTCTTCCAAGCTTGAAAATGAATATCGTGAAGTTCTTTTTTGTGTATATCAGCAGGTATAAAAACATTTATTGATTGAGCCTGTGAAATATGAGGTGTTCTGTCGGCGCCTAATTCAATGATCCATCTCTGGTCAATTTCAAAAGCTGTTTTAAAAGTATCTTTCTCTTCTGGTGTTAAGAAATCTAAATGAGAGACCGAACCTTGATTTGTTGTTATGCCACTCCATACTTCATCGGTGTCTTTTTTATATTTTTGAAGTATTTTTTTAAAATATTTATTTCTTACGTTAAATGATCCAGATAAAGTTTTGTGAGTAAAGCTATTAGCTGCTATTGGTTCTATTCCAGGAGATGTTCCACCACAAATAATTGAAATGGAAGCAGTAGGAGCTATTGCTGTTTTGTTGGAAAACCTCTCTTTAATTCCGTATTCTTCTGCATCAGGACATGATCCTCTTTCTTCAGCAAGTGAAATAGAAGCAGCATCAGCTTTTTCTTGAATATTTTTAAATATTTTTTTATTCCAAACTTTGCTCATCACTGAACCAAAGGGAATATTTTTTTGTTGAAAATACGAATGTAAACCCATAACACCTAATCCTACGCTTCTTTCTCTCATTGCGGAATATTTTGCGTTAGCAAATTCATCTGGAGCTTTGTTGATAAAATCAGTCATCACGTTATCTAAAAATCTCATTACATCTTCTACAAATTGAGGATCATCTTTCCACTCATCGTAAGTATCTAAATTTAAAGACGAGAGACAACAAACTGCGGTTCTATCTTTTCCATTATTATCTATTCCAGTAGGTAGAGTTATTTCGCTACAAAGATTTGAGGTCTTAACAGTAAGGCCTGCCAGCTTATGGTGTTGAGGAATCTGTCTATTAACTGTGTCGATGTAGATAATGTACGGCTCACCTGTTTCGACTCTTGCTGTTAGTAACCTAATCCATAAATTTCTAGCTGGAATAGTAGATTGAACAGCTCCGTCATAAGGACTTCTAAGTGCCCACTGACTGTCTGTTTCTACAGCTCTCATAAAATCATCAGTAACAAGAACCCCGTGGTGTAAATTTAAAGATCTCCTGTTTATATCTCCTCCAGTTGGTCTTCGCATTTCAATAAACTCTTCAATTTCAGGATGGTCAATTTGCAAATAACAAGCTGCAGAACCTCTTCTTAGTGAGCCTTGACTTATTGCTAGTGTTAAAGAATCCATAACTTTAATAAAAGGAATAATTCCTGATGTCTTGCCAACTTTTCCAATTTTTTCTCCAATAGATCTTAAATTTCCCCAATAACTTCCAATACCACCTCCTCTTGCTGCAAGCCAAACGTTCTCTTCCCATAAATCAGTAATACCTTTAAGACTGTCGTTTGCTTCATTTAAAAAACAAGAAATAGGTAATCCTCTCTCTGTGCCACCATTTGATAAAACTGGTGTGGATGGCATGAACCATAAATTACTAATGTAATTATAAATTCTTTGGGCATGTAGATTATTATCAGCATATGTGCTTGCAACTCTTGCAAATAAATCTTGGTAAGACTCATTTTGACCTAAATACCTATCGTCTAGTGTAGCTCTTCCAAAATCAGTTAAGTTAGTATCTCTAGATCTGTCAATTTTAATTGTGATTCCTTTTTCATTTTGGAACAGTTCCGTTTCTCCAGATAATGAAAAAAGATCTGGTTTTTTTGGGCTATTTTCTTTAAATTCATTGATATTTTTTGAGCTAATAGAGCTAACAGCTTTTTTTATGGCTAAAGAAATATTTTTATTCATAATATGCTCTATTTAGAGGCTTTTTTTGATAAAACAACTATATGTTGTGTTCACTTTAATTAGATATACTAGTAGTAAAACAACATCAATAGAACATTATACGAACATTATAATATTTTTTCAAGTGGAAAGTTTTGTTGATAAACAATACTAAAAAAAAGAACCTATATGCTGATAAATTCAAATGGTTTTAGAGAGTACGATGTAAGATGGCTATATAAAAAAGATATAGACCTCGAGGGTATCGAAAATCTAGGTAAAGGTTTAGGCTCACAGATTGTAAGTCATACAAAAAAAACGAATCCAAGAATAATTGTTGGGCATGATTACAGGTCGTATAGCGAAGAAATTAAATCAGCTTTAAAAAAAGGTTTAATCTCAACAGGTTGTTACGTCGAAGATATTGATCTAGCTCTATCTCCTACTGTTTATTTCGCTCAATTTAATTTGAATGCGGATGCTATCGCAATGGTGACAGCAAGTCATAATGAAAATGGTTGGACTGGTGTAAAAATGGGAATCAAAAAAGGATTAACTCATGCACCAAAAGAGATGAATGAATTAAAAGATATTACCTTAAATAAAAAATTTGTATTAGGAAAAGGGAGTGAAAAAAAAATTGAAAACTTTAAAAAAATATACATTAACGATTTAATTTCAAAAAATAAAATTAATAAAAAAATTAAAGCAGTTGTTGCTTGTGGAAATGGAACCGCTGGAGTATTTGCCCCAGAAATTTTAAGAGGAATTGGTTGTGAGGTAATAGAGTTAGATTGTAAATTAGACTGGACGTTTCCAAAATACAATCCAAATCCTGAAGACTTAAAAATGCTTCACGAAATTGCTAAAACTGTTAAAGAATATAAAGCTGATATTGGTTTTGGTTTTGATGGAGATGGCGATCGAGTTGGTATTGTTGACAATAAAGGTGAGGAAATATTTTCAGATAAAATTGGTTTATTAATAGCAAGAAATTTATCGACAAAGCACAAAGGATCAAAGTTTGTAGTAGATGTTAAATCAACAGGACTTTATGAAAAAGATAAAGTTCTATTAGAAAATAAATGTAAAACTATTTATTGGAAAACAGGTCACTCACATATTAAAAGAAAAGTGAATGCAGAAAAAGCACTGGCTGGATTTGAAAAAAGTGGACATTTCTTTTTTAATCAACCTTTAGGTTATGGTTATGATGATGGAATTAATTCAGCTATTCAAGTTTGCTACTTATTAGATAATCAAAATAAAAAATTGAGTGATATTATCGCAGAACTACCTAAAACGTATCAAACACCTACAATGGCACCGTATTGCAAAGATGAGGAAAAATATAAAGTTGTTGAACAACTAACTAAACAGATTCGAGATTTAAAAATAAAAAAAATTAAAATAGACGGTCTCGAAATAGAAAAGATTTTATCTATTAATGGAGTAAGATTTACTCTCTCTGATGGATCGTGGGGATTAATAAGAGCTTCATCAAATAAACCTTCTTTAGTAGTGGTAACCGAAAGTCCAAAATCTCAGTATAGAATGAAAGAAATATTTACATTTATTGATGATTTGTTACAAGAAACAAAAAAAATAGGTGAATATGATCAAAAAATTTAATTCTATCCAATATGATTTAGTAGATAAATTTTTAATGCATGATTTCACAACTGATATTGCTAATATTCTTAAAAAAAAAAATGAATATATCATTTTTGACATCGGATGTTTTCAAGGGAAATTTTCTTTAAAAATAAATGAAAAACTTAAAAATGGGAAATACTATCTATTTGATGCTAACGATTCTTTAGATGAAGGTTGTTTCAAAGGTTTGCCTTTTTATAAATTTTTTCCAATTGGGGTCTATAATGAAGATTCAATAAAATCATATTATCTAAATACGCAATTTCCTGCATCGGGTTCTTCGATTGACTCAATGACAAAAAACGATTGGTTGTGGAATTTAACTAGAAAGTTAATAACTTTAAATTTTTTTGCTAAATATAAAGAAAAACAAATTAAAACGATTACTTTAGATAAATTTTGTTCCCAGAATAAAATAAATATTATTGATATCTTGAAAATTGATGTTGAGGGTTCAGAGTTAAATGTCTTAAAGGGATGTAAGGATATTTTAAAAAATACAGGAATAATTTTAGTAGAAGTTTGTGATACAAAAAAAAATTTTTTAATTAAATATAAAAATATAGTTTCCTTTTTAGAGGGGTATAATTTTAAAATTGTAAAAGAAAAAAAAATTCAGTCTTATTCCATTTTATCAAAACAAAAAGCTATCGACGTATTATTTGTTAAAATTTAAATTTATAAATTTTTTTAAATGTATTATTGAGAATACGAAAAATTTTAAACTTATAAAATTTTATAACCTAAAATTGGGGCTCCTTCATTAGAGAGAAAAAAGTTAATAAGAAAAAAGATAATAAAGATAATTATTAACGGTATAATAATTTCTTTTATTTTCATCTTTAAAATTTATATTAGTTTTTTTCTTTTTTCAAGAATCGGCTTTTCTAAAAAATAATAAGATATAGTAGAACTTATAACAAGTAATGACATATAAAATAAGAATTTAAAAGAAGCTGACATTTTGACATCGTATAAAATATAAATATAAATCATATGAAACAAATATACTGAATAGGTTTGCTTGGAAATAAAGGAAGAAAAGATTTTTAAATATTTATTTTGCATTATTTTTTCAATGTTAAGAAACAGTAAGAGCATAGATAGACTTAAAAATTGCATAAAATAAACAAAGAAAAATTTCAATAAAAAGGTATCATTATTCTCAGTAACAAAATCTTGTAAACCAACATACAAAAAAAATAATATTAAAGATGAAATTAAAGTAGTTAAAAAATTAAACTTTTTATAAAAAAATCTTGCTAAAAATCCAAGTAGTATAGCATCAAATCTAAAAAGAGTTCCGATTCTTATAAAATCTGAATCAAAATAATTAACTAAAAAAAGTTTTATTAAAATAATGAAGAAAATTAAAATTAACAATCCATTAATTAAATTTTCTTTTTTAAATGTTAAAATCAAAAGGGGGAAAACTAAGTAAAAAAATTCTTCGATTGAAAGAGACCAAACAATAGGAAAATAATTTTTGTCAAGAAAATTAGGATAAAAATCTTGAATCAATAAAAAATATTTTAAAAAATCAAAGCTAAATAAATTATTTACAATTAAGGATACTGTTATTAAGCTGAAAAAATATACTGGTAACGTACGCATCCATCTTCTTTTGTAGAATAGTAGTAGATTATTTTTATTTTTATAAATTTGTAACAATTGTGGAAACAACACAAATCCACTAAGTACAAAAAAAAACTCTACAAATAAAAACGATAGATATTCACAAAAAGTTGAATCAAATGTAAACGCAAAAAAATGTGCAATCGCGACGCCATATCCACTTATACCTCTAAATAAATCAAGGCCATAAAAATGATTTATTTTTTTTTTAAAAAACATTAGATCTAAAATTCTTTTAGAATTGCGTTTGCGATAATATTGTGACCAATTTCTGTGTGGTGTAAGTCTGCGTTAATAAATAATTTACTTAACCAATCTTGATTTTTGTTTTTAAAATCAACAAATTCAGGAAAAGTATTTATTAGTTTTTTACAACTAGCCTTAACACATAAATCTTCAGAATATTTTTCCCAATTAAATACACTTTGGCCATATTCGAGTGTATCTGGCCATGGGTAAATAATTACATAGAAGTCTGATCCTACTATTTTTGCTAATTTAGAAATTTCAATTAATTTTTTTTGGGTTTTTTTAAATCCACGATTTAAACTATTCCTATCAATATTAAATTCACTATCTTCTGAATAAGTAAAACTCGATATTATAATTTTTCCTGGTATTGAAGTAACATTTTGACCCTTACTTAAAAGACTAAGTTTAGTATCCCTAAAAAAATTATTTATTACTTGACTCATGTACCTTGTTGCTTTTAAATTTTTATCTTTAAATTCTTCTACTGAATCTTTTTCAATTTCAGAACTGCTTTTTACTTCTTTTATTGTCGGGTGATCTATTCCACCTTTTAACAACCATTTGTCTTCTTCCAAAATATCCGTAAAATCTAGTGTAAGAAAAATTTTTTCCGGAATGACACCTTTGGCTATCATTGATTTTAATTGGTGCAAATATACTGTGGGACTATAACCTTGTAGGCCAAAATTAAGGTGATTAAAATTCTTCTCTTTTTTTTCAATTTGACCAACATAAATTTTCTTAAAGTTTAAACCTAAACCATACGTAAAAGAGTCTCCAAAATAAAAAATATTTTTTTTATTTTTTTGGTATATTTTTCCAGAATATCGTAATCCAAAATTATTTGTATAAACTGTATAAGAGGGTGTTTTTTTTATATATTTTTGTTTAAATTGACAATTTTTATCAAGAAAATAAAAGCTATTTTTATTAATCAGACAATTACTTTTAATATTGTTTTTGTAAATAAAATTACTAAAAATTATATCGATAAAAAAAAATAAGGAAATATAAATAAAAACACTTCTAATTTTTTTATTATTAATTAAGTTCGTAAGTATTTTTTTCATACTTGTAGAATTATTAAAAAACTCTCACTCCGTCTATTTTTGTTCTGTATTTTAACACCTGTATATTTTATCCTTTAAATATTTTTTTTAATTTAGCAATAATGTTAACTAAAGCTACCTTAGAATAACTTTTTTTTTTAACAACCCACACAGAAAGTGGCCACGAACTATCGCTTTTAACTCTTGCAATAACATGAATGTGTAATTGTGAAACAATATTACCAATTTTTTCAATGTTAATATTAAATGCTTTAAAAACTTTTTTTATGATTTTTGACGAATAGACAATTTCTTGCATTAATAAGTTTTGATCTTTCTTATTAAGTTGAGAAATGTCTGATATATTTTTTCTTTTAGGAATTAAAATAATCCAAGGAAACTTAGAATTATCTATTAATCTGACACTACAAAGTTTTAATTCAATAATTAAGTGAGAATCTTTTAGAAAATTTTTATTTACCTTTTCCATTAAAGCTTAAAGTATTCAAACAAAAACTTAGAACCAATAACAATTAAGAAAATTCCAAAATATTTACTAATTCTCCGCTTGTCTATTTTATGAACAGTTTTAGCACCTATTCTAGCCATGAAAGCTGTGATTGGAATAAAGATTAAAAAAGCTGGAATATTCAAAAATCCTACGCTCCAAGGAAGATTTACATCTAAATAACTGCCTGAAACTAAAAATCCAATGGCTCCAAATAAAGCAATTAAAAAACCAATAGCTGCAGCACTTCCAATAGCGTTATTAATCGAGTAACCAAAAAATTTTAAAATAGGGACGTTCATCACTGCGCCGCCTATACCCATAGGTGCAGAGATAAAACCAGATAGAAATCCAAAAAATATTTTTGAACTCAATTTCATAGTTAGTTTAATATTTGTTTCTTTTTCTTTTAGAAAAAGCAGATAAAAAGCTAAAAAAAATACAATAATTGAAAAAAAAAGAATTAATGGTTTTGTTTTTAAACTTGCTGCAAAAATAGTTCCAAAGATAACTCCAGTTATAACAAAAACACCGTAGCTTTTAACTATATTAAAATCGACAGCTTTAAATTTATGATGTGTCATAACCGAAACAATCGATGTTGGAACGATGATAGAAAAAGAAGTACCCACCGCTAAATGCATAATATAGGCATTGTCTACACCGAAAGAAGAAAAAAGATAATAAAGAAATGGTACAGAAATTAAACCTCCGCCAATACCAAAAAGTCCCGCAAAAAAACCTACAGGTATAGCTATCAAAACCATTAAGCCTACAAAAAATAAAATTTCACTTTGATTAAATGTTTCCAAACTATTTTTCTAACGAAGTTGTGGTGTTATTATTTTTAATATGATCCATAATATGATCAACTTTTTGGATGTCTGCGTCTCTAATACACATATTTTTTGACAAGTATTGTTTCCATTGTTTTGATCCATTTTGACCATGAAACAATCCAACTACATGTCTCATAATATGATTTAACTGAACACCTTTTTTAGTTTCTATCTGAATATAAGGAATTAACTTTTCCATAACTTCTAATCTACTTGGAACGTTTTCATTTTTAAAAATTTCTTTTTCAATATCGGCTAAGAAATAAGGTGAATGGTAAATTGCTCTACCAATCATAACACCATCCACTTTATCTAAATGGTCTTTAATCTGATCAGTTTCGGTAATACCTCCGTTGATTATAACCTCATCATCTTTAAATTCTTGTTTTAATTTGTAAACAAAATCATATTTTAAAGGTGGCACTGTTAAATTTTGCTTAGGACTCAATTTTTTTAGAATGGCTCTTCTTGCGTGTATAATAAATTTTTTAGTGCCAGCTTTTTTTAATATTGTAATAAATTTTTTTAAAAATTCAAAATCTTCAATATCGTCATAACCTATTCTAGTTTTTATAGAGACGCTAAGCTTTGTAGAGTTCAGCATTGCATTAACACATTCCGCAACAAGATTTGGTTCTTTCATTAGACAAGCACCAAATTTATTTTTTTGCACTTTTTTGCTTGGACAGCCAAGATTTAAATTAATTTCGTCGTAACCGTACTGTTCTGATATTTTACAAGCCTCGGCTAGTTCTGAGGGATCTGAACCACCTAACTGTAAAATTGTTGGATTCGCAACTTTCTTAAATGATAATATTTTATCTCTATCTCCTCTAATGATTGCATTAGAGACTATCATTTCAGAATAAAGATGAAGGTTTTTAATTAAACTTAGAAAATAATATCTTTCGTGCCTATCTGTGCAGTCCATCATTGGAGCTACAGATATAGTCTTATTCATTTTTTAATTATTTTTATTATTCTTTTGCTTTTTCTTTTACTTCTTCCTCTAAATTAAGCGGCTCTTGTTCAATAGGCTCGTCAATTTTATCGGCTTCTGCTTTGACTTCTGTTTCTGCAGCAACAACTTTTTTAACCTCAGGAATTTTTCTTGTTCTTTTAGATGGAAGTATAGCTATACCACTTTTAGAAACTTGACCTTTGTAAAGACTTTCAAACTCATCATTCTCTTCTTCTTCTGTTTCTTCTTGTTGTAAATTTTCATCAGGCTCTTTACGAAGTCTTAGGACAGCGCTTTTTTCTAAATCTTCTATTAAAACTTTTCCTTCTCCAATTTCTCTAAGAGAAATTATAGTTTTTTTATCATTATCTTCTGGAACTAGCATTTGAGCGCCGGCATTTAACTGCGCTGTTCTTTCTTTTGCTAATAAAACTAAATCATATTGATTGTCTATTTTAGTCATACAATCTTCTACTGTAATTCTTGCCATGATGATGGTTGTGTATTCAATTAAACCTAATAATTCAAGTCTAATTTACTAACTTAACTGGTTCTAGGGTTTTTCTGAATAGTATTAACAAAGATATAGATGCAATAATGTAGAACCCGCATATAAAAGCTATATTTTCTATAGTGAAGCCTTTATCAATCAAAACTCCAAACACAGCAGTGCCCAAAGCGGTTGAAAATACCATGAAGGCAGTGGTAAGTGCTTTTATGCTACCAATATATTTAACACCATATATTTCTGCCCATGTAGACGATCCCAAGATGTTCCCAAATCCATTAGATATGCCAATTAAACCTAAAAAAAGATATGCTGAAACTTCCTGGTTGCTAAAAAACAAAACAAACATAGATAGCAATAAAGGAATGTTCATAATAGGAATTAATTTTCGACTTGTAAATTTATCAACTAAGAAACCAGATGAAAAAAGGGTTATAATCGAAGCTATTGAATAGACCATAAATGCTTTTGGAATTGTGTACGCTTCCCATAACTTAGAATCAGATATGAAAGATTGATAAACAGCCATACCAGTAAAAATCCAAGGCATTGCTAGCATGTTAGATGAAATTATATAAAATCTATAGTCTTTTAATACCTCTTTCCTTTTCCAGCTTTTTATTTTTACTTTTAATTTTGTTTCTAAAATATCTTCTCTAGACTCAAAATTTATTTTCTTGATTGTAAAATTTATTATTAAAGGTAAAATTAAAATTACTATTATTGATATTCCTTGCCATACGCTTCTCCAAGAATAAATTGTTAAAAAATATATAATTAAAACTGGTAAAATAAATTCAGCTGTAGATAAACCAAACCAAATTGCGCTTAATGCCTTGCCTCTTGATTTTTCAAAATATCTTGAAATGGCCGTAGAAGATGTATGGCTCATTAGGCCCTGACCAGAAAATCTCATTAAGAAAATTCCAACAGCGAGAAAGTAAACGTTATTAATAAAAGAAAAAAATAAAGTAGAAAGAAATAATAAAATAATTACAAAAAAAGAATAATTTAATAATCTAAAATCATCAATTTTTTTTCCGACCCATATAAATAGTAAACTTGAAAAGATTGTAGCTACCGCATAAATGCTACCGAATTGTCCATGAGTTATACCCAGCTCATTTCTTATTGGGGCATTAAACAATCCTAAAAAAAAACTCTGTCCAAAACTTGAAAAAAATGTAAATATGAACCCAAATATTATTATTTTTTTATTTAAAGAAAGGTTAATCATTTATGAGTTTCAAAGTTTCTTTCATTGGCTTAGGTGTAATGGGTTATCCTATGGCTGGGTTTATATCAAAAGGTGGTCACGATGTAACTGTTTATAATCGTACAAAAGCTAAAGCAGATAAATGGGCAAGTGAATACAAAGGTAAAGTCGCTAACACACCTTCTGAAGCTGCAAAAGATTCTGATTTTATTTTTACATGTGTAGGAAATGACAATGATCTTAGAGAGGTTGCAATTGGTAAAAACGGTTTGTTTAATACAGCCAAAAAAGATTCTATTTATGTTGATAACACTACTGCTTCAGCTGAGGTTGCAAGAGAGCTGTATAAAGAAGCAAAAAATAAAGGGTTTCATTTTTTAGATGCACCTGTATCAGGTGGACAAGCTGGCGCAGAAAGCGGAAAACTAACTGTAATGATAGGTGGAGACGAAGCTGCTTTTAAAAAAGTAGAACCAATAATTTCTTGTTACAGTCAAAAAGCAAAATTATTAGGTAAATCAGGAAGTGGTCAACTAACAAAGATGATGAACCAAATGTGCATAGCAGGTGCGGTTCAAGGATTAGCGGAAGCTCTAAACTTTGGAATTAATGCAGGTTTAAATATGGATGATGTTGTTGAAACTATCTCAAAGGGAGCTGCTCAATCTTGGCAAATGGAAAATAGATCTAAAACTATGGTGGCTGATAAATTTGACTACGGTTTCGCAGTTGATTGGATGAGAAAAGATTTGAAAATTGCAATGGATGAAGCAAAAAGAAATGGCTCACCAGTTCCTATTACTACTTTAATTGATAGTTTTTATGCTGAAGTTCAAAAAATGGGTGGAAATAGATGGGATAGTTCTAGTCTAATTGCACTACTTAAAAAAAAAAAATAACAAGTGTCAACCGACGTTAGTTACTACGAAGATTTTAATGAAATAGAAAAAAAGATCTGGGATCTTTTAACTAGTGCGGTTAGTGATCGTAACTCAGAATTTAGAACACCAGTATTTATTTGTGGTAATGATAATAATCTCGATGGAAGAGTAGTTGTTTTGAGAAAAACTAGTCAGCAATATAATTTTATTCAATATCATAGTGATATTAGATCCTCTAAAATAGAAAAAATTAAAAAAAATCCTAATTGTTCAATTTTGTTTTACGGTAAACAAGAAAAGATTCAGCTCAGACTTAAGGCAGAATGTACAGTTCTCTTTAATGATGAAATTACAAAAGAATCCTGGGAAAAGACAGGTCATATCAGTAGAAAATGTTATTTAGTTACAAATGGACCAGGCACCGAGTCTGAAATGCCTACATCAGGGTTAGATGATAAATTTGATAATTTTAATTATACAAAAGAAGAAAGTGAAACAGGATATAAAAACTTTTGTGTAATTAGATGTACAATTAAAAGTATTGAGTGGTTATACTTAGCAGCTAAAGGTCACCGTAGAGCTTTGTTTGATTTAGAAAATAATAAAAAAAATTGGTTAGTACCTTAATTTTTATTTAGCTTTTTCAATTAACGAACTATATTTTATATTTTTTATAATTTTCAACATAATGTTTAGCGTTTTCTTTAATTTCTTCGACCTCTTTATCTGTTACCTGCCTAATAACTTTGCCTGGACTTCCGAGGATTAAAGACCTATCT